>JAEEGH010000338.1_pt1 | contig 295045 bp, 229 predicted proteins | sample 9134181 | NCBI WGS metagenome assembly JAEEGH01 (sample SAMN16246544, study PRJNA631951) | gut metagenome | biome: gut microbiome; feature: rumen; material: DP-attached | host: Bos | place: Iran: Karaj | collected 2018-10 | reverse complement strand
ATCTTTTGAATCGGTAATAGAAACTCTGAAAAGTCAAAACAAAACTGTTGATTTTTATGACAATATTTCTGATAAAGAGCCTATTAGAGAATCGTTGTTAGACGAGCAGAATAATTTATGCGCTTATTGTATGGCTTCCATCTCAAAAGATGATATGAAAATCGAACATTTCAAATCTCAATCTGTATATCCACAATATCAACTGGATTATTCAAATATGCTAGGTTGTTGCAAAGGAAATGAAGAGAAACCGAATAAGCTTCAAACCTGTGATTCTTATAAGGGAAACAAGGAACTGTCATTAAATCCATCTGTAAAAGCAGATTTTGAAAAGATGGAACTGCTTTACCTTGAGGATGGAACAATTTCTTCTCGTAATGAATCTTTTAATAAAGAACTTGATGATGTATTAAACTTAAACGCTTCTTCCTTAAAAGCAAAACGGAAAGAAATGATTGACTCAGCAAAGCAGCAACTCAACTATAAAAATAATTCTAGAAGTAAAGCTTTTATAGAGAAACTGATTCAGAAATACCAATCTCAACATAAACCATACTATGGTGCTGCTGTATATTATCTGGAAAAGAAATTAAGAAGATTGTGAGAGCTATGGAGTAATTGGAAATTATTCTGTGATTAGACAATATTTTTCTGAAAAACAAATAGATACTCCAGAATATGATTTTTCATTCATCTGCATAACTCAAGATAAAGAAAAAGATAATGAATTAATTAATGAATTACAGAAAATATACTTAAATCTTATAGAGATCCCAAATTTTACCAATTAAAGAAAAACAGACTAACAAGAGCTGAGTTAGAAAGTTATATTAAAAATAACGTAATTCCAAAAGCAGAGAACGGATTTGATTATGCTGTAAGATACGGAGACTTTGGTGAAGTTTTCGCATCTATGATTTTACGTTTTATATATCATAAAGAATCATTTAACAAACTTCGTTGGAAATATAACCCAGATAAATCTGTTATGGGGACAGATTTAGTTTCTTTTGATTCAATAGATAACCCTACAGAAATTATTTATTCAGAAGTTAAAACTTTACAAGATGCATTAGAAAAAAAGCCAATCACTTGGAAAAAAGTAAATGGACGAAAAATACCTGATATAACAGGATTTATAACAGTTATTGCTTACAACTCATTGGAAAAGGATATAGATTCTAGTAGAGAAACTATACTAGATTATATGAGCAGGTTATATCTAGAAAAAGAAGACTATAAAAAAGCCCAATTATTTTCAGATTTAGTTGAACAAAAAAAGACAATAGATAAATCATTCAAAATATTTATAATTACTGATTCCATATTTGAAAAATCAACCTGCTTTAAAATATACAAATCTTCAACATGGCATTTATAAAGTTTAGACAAAATATCAAAGTTTTCGATGCATGGAATATTCTTACACTTTTCATTTTCCCAGGCATAAATTGCTACCGGTGTCTCGAATCCAAATATTTCCTGCAGCTGCTTTACGCTATATCCATTTTTATTACGCAGTTCTTTTAAGAGTCTTGATGTTGCCGGTATATCAACAACGGTCCGTTTTGTTGGTTTAAGTGAATATGAATACTCCATAAGGCCATTATAATAGGATTTCACAAAAAAAATAGTAAACTGTTAGTTTAAAAAAAAATACTTCATAATATGTGAAAAAGATAGTGAAGTACATTGAAGTTGACTAATTGGGCTTATGTGTCCCCAAAATTATATACTTTTCGGAACTTCACCTTGCTAATTTGTCCCCAAAACAGTATAATTATGGGGACAAAAGGAAACCGATATGAATACTTCAACTTCAGCTATAAAAGAATATCTTTCTCAGGCCAAGGAAGGCAGTTTATTCTCTATTAATGAGTTGGTTGATTATGCATCTTATGATACTGCAAAGAAAGTCTTACAGCGGATGGAAAAGAATGGAGAAGTTGTGAGGGTTATAGACGGCATTTATTCAAAGCCCAAGTTTTCAAAACTTTTGAATAAGAATGTTCCGTCATCCATTCCTGATGTTGCAAATAAGATTGCGGAGAAGTTTGCATGGAATATTATTCCTTCTGGCGATGCTGCACTTAATATGCTGCATCTTTCAACTCAGGTTCCGGCCTGCTATGAATACTTGAGTAATGGTCCGTACCGCGAGTATGAAATCTACGGAATGAAGTTAAAGTTTAAGCATACGACTAACAAGCTGCTTGCTGGTATGTCTTCAAAGTCTGCCCTGATAATTCAGGCTTTTAAATCTTTGGGAGAAGAAAATATAACCCCAGAAGTTTTGCAGACTTTGAACAATATTTTGACGGCTGATGAAAAAATGGCTTTGCTTGATGAATGCAAAAGGGTTCCATCCTGGATTTATGAATATATCAAAAAGATTGGAGCATAAGTTATGTTGAAGTTTTTAAATAACTCTCTTGAAGATATTGATGATGTAATTGTTGATGTTGCTAATTCGATGAAGCTTCCTGAAGTAATAGTAGAAAAGGACTTATATGTAAGTTATATTCTGGACTATTTGTTCTCTCGTTCTGAGTTTAAGAATTATTTTGAGTTCAAAGGAGGAACGAGTCTTTCAAAAGGTTATGGTCTTATCAATCGATTTTCTGAAGATATTGATGTAGTCTTAAAATCAGAAGTAATTGGTGAAGACTTGGAAGAAATTATCAATCTTGAAAGTAAGAGCCAGAAAGAAAAAATGGCTGAAAAGCTTAATACTAAGGCTATTGAGTTTTATAAGACTAAGCTGATTCCATCAATTATGAATGATTTGAAAAAAGAAACGAATATTCCGTTTAAAGATAAGCTAGAAGAAAAAGAACTTGCAATTTATCTTGAATATCCAACAAAACATTCTGATTCCTATATTCCGAATGCTGTAAAACTTGAAATTGGACCACTTGCAGCATGGACTCCTTGTGAATCAATTAAGCTTTCAAGTTTTATTGCACAAAAGTATCCGAATCTTTTTGTAAAGCCAGAATTTTCTGTTTTAATTACAAGGCCAGTAAGAACATTCTGGGAAAAGGCTGTTATTATGCATCAGGAAGCTCATAGAGTTGATGGCAAAGTTCCGCGTCATTATTCAAGACATTATTATGATCTTTATAAGATGTATTCGAGTTTTGTAAAGAAGGAAGCTTTTGATTCTCTTGATTTACTTGAAGAAGTAAGACGATTTACAATGACTTTCTATAACCGTAGCTGGGCAAAATTTGAAGAAGCTGTTCCCGGAACTTTTATGCTATATCCGAATGAGAAGAGCCTTCTTGCACTGAGAACTGACTATGATGATATGAAAAACATGATGTATGGAGATATTCCTAACTTTGAAGAAGTTCTTTCAACAATAGAAAAACTTGAAAGTGAAATTAACGGATTAAAAGAATGAGTATAGAACAAAGCTTTGATAATGTATCTGAACCTCTGATTACTCCTGAAAAGTTTTATGGAAAACATAAAAAAATTGCAGATATCTGTATTGTAACTTTTTCTCATGCAGTACATGACAAAGTAATCAAGAATTATAAGTGTTCTAAAGTTTCATATTCTGGAACGGCAAATGGCCGCATCCCAATTTATCTGCTTGAAGATTTTAATGTGCTTTTTTATATGTCTCCAATAGGTGCAGCAAGCGCCGGATGTATTATTGATGAAGTAAGGTGTCTTACAGGCTCTTCTAAATTTATCTTCTTTGGTTCGTGTGGAATTCTCGATGAAGAAAAATGTATTGGAAAAATTATTGTTCCTACAAGTGCATATAGAGATGAAGGCTTTTCATATCATTTTGCACCAACACAGGATTATATCAAGATTAATAAAAGCTCAGAACTTGTGTCGATTTTTGAAAAGTTGAATGTTGATTATGTTACTGGGAAAACCTGGACAACTGATGCTATCTACCGGGAGACAATTAATAATAGAAATGCCAGAAAAAATGATGGCTGTATTTGTGTAGAGATGGAATGTTCAGGATTGCAGGCCATATGTGATTATAGAAAAATTGATTTTTATCCTTTCTTCTTTGGCGGTGATTTATTAAATGATTCAAGCTGGGATAGGGCAACACTTGGAACTGATGAAGAAAAAAAGAATCAGATTTCTAGTTTTGAGCTTGCGTTAAAAGTTACGGATCAATTAAAAAAATAGTAGCTTAAGAACTTTATTGAATAACTTTTTACTCGGAAGAAACCGAGTCGGACAAAACCGAGTTAAAAATAAATCAGAAAACTCTCAATTAATTGAAGCTGTAGTATGAATGGCTAATGCTGAAGGCGGTATAATCAAAAAAACTTACTTTATAAAACCTTCGGGCACTCAGCCCGAAGGCCATGAATTTAAACAAGTTAGTTTAAACTGACTGAGTCATTTTTACCCTAAAATTTCACTTTTTTTAATAATCTGTCACAAACTCATAATTTTCAAAAATTTTTCGACCTTCATCCCCGACCTCGCCCGGAGGTCTCATCTCAGGTCAAAATTCTAACTAAAAGTCTAACAAAATACTTTAAAAATGGCCTTTCTACCCACGGGCTAAATACCCGATTGCCGAAATTTTAAACAAAGACTTTAAACAAAACGCAATTTTAAACTGAAATTTACTGTTGCAAACTGTGTTGTTTTTTGGAAAAAGCTGGTGTATAATGCAGAAAATGCAACATTCTGAAGGGATGTGATACTAGCGGGGACTATTTTGACCTTCTCATAACCCGGAGGCCGCAGCCATTATAGAAACTTTGCTAGCCAGACTTCTCAAAATGATAAAAGAAAAAGATCTGGTCCAAGCTGCAAATTCCTGGTAAGCTGCAGGTATGGATTATTCGAATCAGCTTATCACAAATGCTATAAATAAAAACTTCCTTTCTACCTTAAAAGAAAATCTTTCTACATGTACAGAATTTAAAATTTGTGTTTCATTTGTGCGGATAAGCGGCGTTCAGCTTTTAATGGATTTGTTGCAGGAATTAAACGAAAAAAATGTAAAAGGACAAATACTTGCCTCTACATATATGAATGTTACTCAGCCTCATGCTCTGGAAATGCTGAATTCTTTTGATAATATTGAGCTCAAAATATTTACATCAACTCACGACCAGGGCTTTCATGCAAAGGGCTACCTTTTTTTGAATCCGGATAATAACAATAAGGAAAAGTGGACAATAATTATTGGGTCTTCAAATATTTCCGGGGCTGCTTTTAAGAAAAATGTCGAATGGAATGTTATCAATAATGAAGAACTCCTGGAAAATCATGAACCGGGACTTTTTGCAAAATCAGTTTTAGAAGAGTTTAATGAACTTTGGAAAAGTCCTTATTCGAAAGATTTTTCTGACGAGTTTTTAATTCAATATCGTGACTATTTATCTAAAATCAAAAAGATTCAAAAAGAAAATAAAGATGTATTTAATTTTGAAGAAAAGGTTATAAGACCAAACGAAATGCAGAGTGAAGCTATTGCAAAATTAAATACTCTTCGCAAGATGAAACAAAATAAGGCTCTGGCTATTGCTGCAACAGGAACTGGTAAAACTTATATGTCAGTTTTCGATGCCATGCAGGTGAATCCAAAGAAAACTCTGTTTGTTGTACACCGCGAAGATATTCTGGTAAAAGCCCGGGAATCGTTTGATAATGTTCTGGGAAAGACAATACCGGATTATTCATCTGAGATTTACAAAGGCTCAAAACATAATAAAGATTGTAAATATTTATTTGTAACAGAAGCTACCCTGTCTCTTCATCTGGAAGATTTTGCACCAGAAGAATTTGAATACATTATTATTGATGAGGCACACCACGCAGCGGATAATTCTTACACTAAAATCCTGAATTACTTCAGACCTGAATTTTTACTGGGACTTACAGCAACTCCTGAACGTACAGATGGGAAGGATATATTCAGCATTTTTGATTTTAACCGTGCTGTAAACATCAGGCTTAGAGATTCACTTGAAAAGAATCTTGTTTGCCCATTCCATTATTTTGGAATTAAAGATGTGGAAGGAATTGATTATGAAAAACTAAATCATAAACCGGAAGATGGAGAAGAGTATCTGAATGAAGTTGCAGGAATGCTTATGAAAAGCAAACGTGCAGATTATATTTTTGAAAAAATCAACTTTTATGGTCATGATGGTGATAAAACAAAATGTCTGGGCTTTTGTGCAACTGTAGAGCATGCTAAATTCATGGCAGAAGAGTTTAATAAAAAACTGGGTGATGGATCTGCAATTGCTCTTTCAGCAGAAAATCCAGCTCCTGAACGTAAAAGGTATCTTGAGCAGCTGGAAGATGATGCTGCAAAACTTCAATATATTTTTTCACGAGATATATTTAATGAAGGAATTGATGTACAGGACATAAATCTTGTTCTTATGCTTCGTCCGACTCAATCTTCTATAGTCTTTACACAGCAGCTTGGTCGAGGCCTCCGAAAAATCAAGGGCAAGGAATTTCTAACTGTTTTAGACTTTATTGGCAATTACCAAAAATCATTTCTTATGACCAGCGTCTTCTCAAAAGAACCTAATCCGGATAAAAAAACACGTCTTCGGGAAGTTGCGACAGATTTTGTTGATATACCAGGCGACACATTTATTCATTTTGATAAAATTGTAAAAGATCAGATATTAAATCAGATTGATAAAGAAAAATTTATGTCTGATACAAATCAGAAAAAAGCTTATTTTGTTTTCAGAAAAGATAACGGTAATAGAATGCCTTATCTGACTGATTATATTAAGCATGGTTCTGACCTGGATCCTTGTGTATTTAGTAAAATCAAAAAAGGGAATCTCCTTTATCATTCATATTTTGAGTTTGTTGCAAGTGCAGAAAATGAACTTAATTCATCTGAATCTATAATATTGAATCAATTAGTTCAGAATAAAATTTTTACAGACTTTTTGTTTTTCTTAGAAACTCTTTTACCAGCAAAAAGAATTGAAGAATGGTGCATTATAAACTATCTTTTTCATAATCCGACAGAAAGTGTTTCTATAGAAAAATTAACAATGCTTATAAAAAAATATATAGATTATGAAAAACCTGAGAATTTAATTCACGCATGCAGATTGTTGAATGGTGATTTTGGATTTTACGATGACCAAAAAAAAGCAAAGGAAGTTTTAGAAAATATAAGATTTAATTTTGATGGAAAGACAATATCTTTTAATCAGAATGTAAAAGAACTTTTTTCTTCTTCAAATAAGGAAGAGATTTCTAAATGGATTAATGATTACATTGAATATGCTCTTTTAAGATATGATGAAGAGTTTGGGCGGAAAGATTATGGATTTCCGTTCCTAAAACCTTATGCTAAATATTCTATGCGGAATATTGCCCCTTTATGTAATTATGAAAAGATTCACAGTTCATTCAGAGGTTCAGGTTTACTAACAAGTGCCAAGCCTCAGTATTTTATATTTGTTGATTTGTATAAGGCAGATGATATTCGGGAAGAGATTAACTATCACGATAAATTTATTTCTTCAAATGTATTCCAGTGGCAGTCCCCAAATAATATGACTCAAGATAGTGATAGGGGAAAGGATGTCATAAATAATACCGAACGTCATACTCACTTGCACTTATTTGTCAGGAAATTTAAGGAAGTTGAATCAATTCCGCAGGAATTCATCTATCTGGGCGAAGTATCAACAATGAAAGATACTGCAAGAGGGGAATGTCCTGTAACTATGAATTTTGCAATTCCAGAATTACCGGCAGATTTATATAATGATTTTATAACCGATGTTGATAAAACAAAAATAGAGGAAAAATAAAATGAAACACATCACCGTCAGCGGGGCTATCATCCTTCGCACAAATCCACAAACTCAGAAAAAAGAAATCTTTGCAACTCAGCGGGGCTATGGCGACTATAAAGATGGCTGGGAAATTCCGGGAGGCAAGCTGGAAGCTTGCGAAAGTCCTGAGCAGTGTATTGTGCGCGAAATCCGGGAAGAGCTGGCAACTGAGATAAAGGCAGAAAAAGTTCTTGGGGTGGTGGAGTATGATTATCCTGCCTTCCACCTGACCATGCACTGTATTTTGTGTTCTATTGTTTCCGGTAAGCTTGAACTTCTGGAACACGAAGCTGCCCGCTGGCTTACAAAAGAGACTCTGCGCTCTGTTGACTGGCTTCCTGCCGACCAGTTAATTCTAGACAAAATCGAAGAACTTCTTTCCTTCTAGTTTTTTTTGCAAAAATAAATTGCAGATTGGAGCATTTTTTGCATTTTGGAGTAGTGACCAGAAAGAGTAAATTGTATTATACTAAAGTTAGTTAAAACTAACACGCACGTGCGCACCCACATGCAGGCCCAGTTGTATCCAAGTGCACTAAGGCCCGTGTGCCAACGTGCATGCACGCATATAAAAAAGAAGTTTGTTATGAGCAATTTACCTGCAGAAAAACTATTTCAAATCTACATGGGCTTACTGAGCCGTAGAGAAAGCGAAGAAATTTATCGTCTGAATGAACCGGTTGGCGAAGGCATTATGAAGCACCTGCATATTGCAAGGGGAATCGAGCTGGTTTATTCAGAACTCGAAAGCTATAATCCCAGCTACCAGGACGAGAGAAAAGATGTAGATGCCCTTGAAATTATGTACATTGTCGATGGACACGGAGAGTTCGAGCTTCATAATCGACAGGTAGTCAGCGGAGAAAAAGGCGATGTGATGATTTTTAACAGTAAGTCTGCGGTAAAAAAAGCCCTGCTTGGAAAAAGTGGAATGAACTGTATAAGCATCATTCTTTTTACAGATGATACAATTTCCTACCTTAACACTTTTCTTGAAAGCAGCGACTTTTGCTCTTCAAACTTTTTTTATGATATAAGAAAAAATGACAGCGTCCCAGTCTTTTCCTGCAGCCCTCTTTTAGAAAAACTTTTTCTTGAAACTATAAGACTGCCCCAGGCCTATTCCCGCCATACAGTTAAACTTTCTGTAATTCATATCCTTATTCTTTTAATCCAAAAGTTTAAAGAAAAAGACTCTGGCGAGTTCCGGCCGGGGAAGGGGAATTCGGGGAAGGGAAGATATGAAAGGGAAGATTCCTACTTTAGCGGAAGTAGCGGCCGGAAGGTGCAGAATGCCCGCCGAATCATAAACGCAAATCTGGATAAAGAAATTTCAATCGAAGAACTGGCCGATAAAGTGAATCTGAACCGTACCAGCCTTCAGAAGGTTTTTAAGGAGATGTACGGGCTTACGGTTAATGAGTACCGCACAAAGGCCCGTCTTCAGCTTGCAAAAAATCTGCTGGTTTCTACAGATCTTTCGATTACTGAAATTGCCGGACGTTCTGGCTACGCAAACTCAAGCAAGTTTTCACAGGTCTTTAAGAAAAACGAAGGAATGCTGCCAAAGGACTGGCGCAAGTAGGTAAAGGCAAGGAAAGCTAATTATAAGTAAGAAAAAAAATGGAGGTTATATGTCAAATAACAAAAGTAATCGTTCTGTCCCAAAAAAATCTTCAAGCTTTAAGTCTGCACATCGCGGCCTTTTAGCCTGGATTTTTTATTTTGCGGGCAGTAAAAAAGGGCAGTACATTGTCAGTATCTTTTTTGCCCTTCTGAGTGTGGCCTGTTGTATTGCACCATACTTTATTATTGCAAGAATTGTTCAGCAGCTTATGGACGGAGTCCGCGACTGGCAGCTCTACTTAAAGGAATGCGGAATCACAGCTGCCTTCTGGGCCGGCAACGTTCTTTTTCACGCAATCTCAACAAGTATGAGCCATATTGCAACATTTAATCTGCTTGGAAACATCAGAAAATCTATGTGCGACGAACTGACCCGTCTTCCTCTTGGTACAGTTCTAGATATGCCGTCCGGGGCGCTCAAGAGTACCATCATAGAAAGAATCGATAGTATGGAAACAACTCTTGCCCATATTATCCCTGAATATACTTCGAACATCATTTTGTCAGGAGTTCTGGTCGTTTATCTTTTTGTGCTGGACTGGCGTCTGGCCCTGGCCTGTATGGCAGTTCTCCCGATTGGAATTATTGCCATGTGCTTTATGATGAAAGATGGAGAAGCCCGCTTTAAGTACGCTCTCGATAAAACAAAGGCCCTGAACGATACAGCCGTTGAATATATAAACGGTATAGAAGTTATAAAAGCCTTTGGAAAATCAAAGTCCAGCTACGAGCGTTTTGTTCTGGCAGCAAAGGAAGGTTCTGCCTGTTATGTAGAATGGATGCGCGACTGTATCTGGCCTCATGCCGTTGCAACCGTTGTAACTCCAACATTACTTTTTTCACTTCTTCCAATCGGTGGCTTTATGTTCCTTCGTGGGTCAATCGATGCTACTCTTTTTATCACAGTCATAGTGCTTGCCGTAGGTGCAATACAGCCATTTCTCATTGCCTTTACCTACCACGATGACATTGCCAAAGCCGGCGCAATTTTTGGCGAGGTTGGTTCTATCATGACTCTGGATGAACTTGAACGCCCGACTGTAAACAAAAGCACCCCTCTTGATAATTCAATCGTTCTTCGCGATGTGCATTTTAGTTATCATAAAAATAATGAGGGGGAAAGCCTTCCCCCTGCGTCGCACGATGTTGCGCCGACACCCCCTTCGCCTAGGGGTTCCACCCCTAAAACCCCGGAAATCCTCCACGGCATCAGCATGACTTTACCGCAAGGTTCATACACAGCCTTCGTTGGCCCAAGTGGTTCAGGAAAATCTACCATTGCCCGCCTTATTGCTTCTCTCTGGGATGTAGATTCCGGCAGCATAGAAATTGGCGGAGTGAACATAAAAGATTTGTCTCTTCAGGAATACAACAGCCGCGTGGCATACGTCAGCCAGGATAACTTCCTCTTTGATATGAGCGTCCGTGAAAATATCCGCCTTGGCCGCCAGAATGCGACAGACGCAGAGGTCGAAGAAATTGCCCGTAAGGCCGGCTGTTATGATTTTATCATGTCACTCGAAAAAGGCTTTGACACAATTGTCGGCGGAAGCGGTGCCCACTTAAGCGGCGGGGAGCGTCAGCGAATTGCAATTGCTCGTGCCATGATGAAGGATGCTCCAATCGTAATTCTTGATGAAGCTACTGCTTATACAGACCCTGAAAACGAAGCAATCATTCAAAAGTCAGTTGCCCGTCTTGTTAAGGGAAAGACTCTGATTGTTATTGCCCACCGTCTTTCAACAGTAAAAGATGCAGACAAGCTTTATGTAATCAAGGATGGCGTGATTGACAGCGAAGGAACTCACGAAGAACTGCTTGCGCAGGGTGGCTTATATGCTGATATGTGGAAAGCACATATTGGAGCCCGCGACGAGTAACGGGGGCGTTACGGGGGTGTCCCCCGTTAGAAGGGGTAGCCCGCAACAGAGTGCGGGCGCAGGGGGAGACTTCCCCCTCCTAAAGGAGAAATTAAATGTTTGGAACACTTATAAAATTTTTCAAATTTTGTGATGAAGAAAACCGTAAAAAGTTTACCGGCTCAATCATAGTCGGAATTTTCAACTCACTTTTTATGGCACTTAGAATTGGTGCGGTAGCAGTTATGCTCCGTGGAGTTATCGGCACTGCTGTCGAAGGGCAGCCTTTTGAAACAAAAACAATCTGGATTTCCTTTTGCATTATGTGCGTAAGTATGATTGGTGGAATAATCACCCGTAAAATAACTGCAATGTGGCAGTGCGAAGGCGGCTACAGAACCTGTGCAAAAAAACGTATCGAAATTGCAGAGCACCTGCGCTATCTTCCAATGGGCTATTTCAACGAAAACAGTCTTGGCGAAATTACGTCAGTTACGACTAACACAATGGAAGCTGTGGGCGATGTAGCAACCCGTGCAGTTATGATGGTTTTCCAGGGTCTGCTGGATACATCCCTCATCATCGTTATGCTCTTTTTCTTTGACTGGAGAATTGCTCTTGTTGGCCTAGCAGGCTTTGCCCTTTTTGAGTTCGTAAACTTTTTCATGCGCTTTGCCGTAAAGAATATTTCTGCTGATAAAATCCGCGACGATGCAGCAGAAATTGGAAAGGTTCTTGAATACATTCAGGGCATTGCAGAAGTAAAGGCTTACAATCTTGTCGGTAAGCGCAGCCGCGAACTCAACGACGTTATTAATCGCAGAAAAAAGACTCTTATAAAAATGGAGATGCGCTGTATTCCAGTTTCTAACCTTCAGTCATTGGTTGCAAAGCTCAGCGGCGTTGCCATGATGATTGCCTCCCTCTATTTTTACCTGGCAGGAAGTATGGCCCTTGCAGACTGTGCAACAATGCTTGTTTGTTCTTTCATGCTCTTTAATGCCCTTGAAGCAGGCGGAAATTATTCAGCTCTTTTAAGAACCATTGACATTGGCGTTACAAAGGCCAGTAAGATTCTTGCCCTGCCTACTATGGATATTGAGGGTAGGGATAATGAGGGGGAAAGCCTTCCCCCTGGTCTCAACCCGCAGGCGGTTTTCGACGCACCCCCTTCTCCTAGGGGTTCCACCCCTAAGACCCCGGCAGCACTTATTGCCGCACAAAACATCGACTTTGCTTATGACAAGCGTAAAATCATTGACGACATTTCTCTTTCAATTCCGGAGCACAGCACAACCGCAATTGTCGGTCCGAGCGGCGGTGGTAAAACTACCTTCTGTCATCTTCTTGCCCGTTTCTGGGATGTAGATAAAGGTTCAGTCACCCTTAAAGGGAAAGACGTTCGCGACTACAGCATGGATAACCTTATGAAAAACTACAGTTTTGTTTTCCAGAACGTTTATCTCTTTCACGACACAATTGCAAATAATATCCGCTTTGGTCAGCCAGAGGCTCCAATGGAAAAAGTAATTGCAGCAGCTAAAAAAGCCTGCTGTCACGACTTTATCAGCCAGCTTCCAGACGGTTACGACACAGTAATTGGAGAAGGCGGCGCATCTTTGAGCGGAGGTGAACGTCAGCGAATCTCAATTGCCCGTGCCATCATGAAAGATTCTCCAATCATCATTCTCGACGAGGCTACTGCAAACGTAGATCCTGAAAACGAGCGTGACCTGATGAAGGCTATTGAAGAGCTTACCCGCGAAAAGACAGTCATTATGATTGCCCACCGCTTAAAGACAGTCCGCAATGCAGACCAGATTGTCGTAATAGACAAGGGCCGCATAGCAGAGCAGGGTAAGCACGAGGAACTGATTGCTAAGGGCGGAATCTATGCAAGATTCATTGACAGCCGCAAGGAAGCTGTATCTTGGAAACTGTAGCCGCGAGTTTGCTATGCAAACTCGGTAAGCAAGCCGAAAGGCTTGCGACAAGCTGTATCTTGGAAGCTTTAAGCTAAAAACTTGACACGTTAGTTGTATCTAACTAAAATATAACAAAATGTTAGTAAAAACTAACGTGTCAAAAGGAAATAAATCATGAAAAAACTATCAGAACTCAAAAAGGATGAAAGCGGCATAATCGCTTCGATAAACGGCGATGCCCGTTTTGTCAGCAGAATTACTTCAATCGGACTAACACCAGGTTGCAGTATTTCAATCGTCAAAAATGAAAAACGCAGACCAATTCTTGTGTATTCAAGAGACACAATGATTGCACTTAACCGCAGGGAATGTGACGGAATTGAAGTAAAGGAGGCCGCTGTATGACAGATAAGGGCGAAAGCGTAATTGCTCTGCTTGGTCAGCCAAACTCAGGAAAATCTACTTTGTTCAATGCCCTTACAGGCTTGAAGCAGCATGTTGGTAACTGGCCTGGAAAAACTGTAGAAAAAAAAGAAGGTTCGTTCGAACATAATGGTAAAAAATATTTAGTAGCCGACCTTCCCGGAACTTACAGCCTTAGCGCAAACTCTGATGAAGAAATTATTACCCGAGACTATATAGCAGGCGGAAAAGCTGATGTAGTTTGTATTCTTGCAGACTCTTCTCAGCTTGAACGAAGTCTTTATATGCTTGCAGATTATTCAGGAATCACCCTTCCATGCTTTTTGCTTTTAAATCTCTATGATGTGGCAGAAGAGCAGGGAAAGAAGATTGATTGTGAAGAGCTTGAAAAAAAACTTGGAATTCCTGTTGTACTTTTTTCTGCACCAGATAAAAAGAAGTATGATGGATTTTATAAGGCTCTGGAATGTGCCCTCGAAAAGAAGACTCTTTTAGACTCTTCCAGCCTTGATGCAAAATACAGCACAATTGAAGGTTATAAAGAAATAAAGAAACTTATTCCGGAAAACCTTCTGCCAGGATATTCAGAAATCTGGATGGCTGCTAAAGCTGTAGAAGGAGACCTTCCTGTAACAGCAAAAATCAAAAACTCCCTCAGCGGCGAAAAACTTGAGGCCTTTACACAGGCTCTTTCAAAACAGGAACAAGGGGTTCTTGCAACCGGAGAAAAAAAGTTTGAATGGATAGATTCTCTTCTGGAGGGAGCTGTTCAGTCAGAAAAGAAAACCCGTAAGCTTGGAAAATTTGACCGCCTGATTACTCACCGCATCTGGGGCAAACCTGTTGTAGTTTTTACAGTTTTGTTCGGACTCATTGCATCTTTTATTCCAGCCCTTCCTTTTATGGGAATTGGTGGTGCTATTGGAGCTCTTGCAGGTCCGGTAAGCTCAGGCTTGAATGCAATAGGCTGTCCTGCTTTTATCATTGCAATTATCTGCGATGTGCTCATCAATTCCTTCAGTTTTATCTTTAAGATGCTGGGCTTTGTATTTGGCGTAACTCTGGTATTCGGATTGCTTGAAGAAGTCGGTGTTATGGCCAGAATCTCTTATGTATTCGACAACACAATGTCTAAACTGGGACTCCAGGGAAAATCTGTTATGCCATTCCTGGTAAGCTTTGGCTGCACAATGGGTGGAGCTGCCGGAGCCCGCGTTATCGACAACTGGGGGCAGAAGGTATTAACAATTGCACTTGCCTGGGCAATTCCTTGTGGTGCCGCCTGGGCCGTTGTTCCAATGCTTTCTACCGTCTGGTTTGGAGCAGGTGCACCTCTTGTAATTGTTGCTATTCTTGCAGTAATGGTTCTTCACATGTGGATTACTTCAAAAGTATTCGGTCACTCTCTTGTAAAAAAAGAAGACCGCTGCGGAATGATTATGGAACTTCCTCCATATCATAAACCACGCTGGGGAAGTCTTTTCCGCTATGTACTTGGCCGCACAAAAGATACTTTCTTCCGCGTACTCAAAGTAATTTTATTAGTTTCCTTTGTATTCTGGCTGCTCACTTACACAAGCTCCGGCAAGATGGATAATTCCATCATGTATAAAATCGGGCAGGCAATTGAGCCGGTTACAAAAATCTTTGGTCTTGGCTGGAAAACCTTTATGGCATTCATCGTTTCTTCTCTTGGTAAGGAAGGTGCAATCGGTGTTCTAAGTACAATCTTTACAGATCACAGCATGATTACAGTCGGAAGTACAGTTGCCGGAGGTGCCGTTGCAAACATCAACGAACTGCTTGTTGCAAATGTTGCAAAGCCTGAAGCACTTGCATTTATTTTTGCAATTACCTTTAATATGCCTTGTATTGTTGCTCTTGCCGCAACTTACCAGGAAACACACTCTGCAAAGTGGACTACACTGATTGCTCTTTATTATACATTCGGTGCCCTCCTCATTGCCTGTGTGGCTTATCATATTGGACTTTTAATCTGGTAGATGTGTAAGGCCGCTGGCGGCCGTTGTTCTATAGAAGAGCGTTAAAAAAATTGCGAAAGCAATTTTTAGCTCATCCTTATTGATTTATGGAAGAACTTTTAAAATTATTAACTGATGGGCGTTCTCGGACAATCGAAATGCTTGCCGAAGAACTGCATACTACATGTGACGACATTCTCCGAAAAATAGATTTTCTGGAACGCTCCAAAATTATCCGCCGCGTAGCAGGCTCTTATCCTGAAAATGAAACTCTGCTCACAGCGGGCAAAAAACCGGCACCAGTCTGCTCCGGACACTGTACGTCCTGTGCCGGCTGCTCACACGGAAAGGGAAAATCACACTGCGACTCCTGTATGCCAGAAGGCGGTTTTAAAAATATGGGAATCATGTGGGAGATTGTAAAATAATTTATAATGGCCGTCACAGAAAGCGGCGGCCTTAGTCAGGAGATTTTATGGGAACAGTAATCGTAATCTTTGTTTTAGCAGTAATAGTTTTATGTGCAATTTTCAGCATCAGAAAAAGAATAAAATACGGCTCTTCCTGCTGCGGCAGCCACGAGGCTGCTCCAAAAAAAATCCGGGTTCGTGACAAAAATAAGACCCACTATCCATACACCTGCACACTCACAGTCGATGGCATGCACTGTTCAAACTGCGCCCGCCGTGTAGAAAATGCATTGAATTCAAAAGAAGGAGTGTGGGCCAGCGTAAAGCTCGAGGATAATACTGTGCTCGTGCGCTCAAAAAATCCTGTGAAATGGGAAGACTTTTCAACAGTAATTTCAAAAGCCGGATATACTTTAATTGAAATGAATTAGTTCTCTAAAACCCAGGAGATCTCTTCATATATTTCATCCAATAAATCTGATGATAATCTTGAGTTCTTTTCAAGCAGAGCCTGTTTATCTACTGTTGTAATCTGAGCACATAAGGCCACAGAATCTTTTGAAAGTTTTGACTCAGTTTTATTGAGAAATACATTTCCTTTGTAGTCGGCTAATCTACAGTTTGTAGTTATCGGAATTACAATTGTTGTGTTTAACTCGCTCTTATTCAGTTCGTTATTCTGTACAACAATTCCGGGTCTTACAAATGCAGGTGTACTTCCACGAGGCTCCTGGAAATCTACCCACCAGATTTCACCATTCATCATTCTTCAAAATCTCCCTTACAGCGGCAAGGCTGGATTCACGAAATTTTCGCAATTCTTCGCCTTCTAAGTATTGATTATAAGCTGCATCTGGAATCTTTTTTATTTTCTTTGTTTTGAGGGCAGGCTTCTCTAAAATACAAGATTGTTTTTCAATAATAGTGGCAAGTCTGGACATTAAAGCGATCTGTTCATTTAATTGCAATAAAGGAATAAGTCTGATTAATTCAGCTAATAAGTTTTTGGAATTTAATTTTTCAGATGAATGACCATAAGGTACTGTAGGAGAAGCAACGTTCATACAATCAGATGATTCAGAATTATAAGAAAAGCCAACTTTCTCATCTTCTTTTCTAGCCGTACCTAAAAAGAGGTCTGCCGAAACTCTATATAATTCGCATAGTTTTTTAATATTCTTAAGAGAAGGTTCAGCCGTTCCGCTTTCATATTTGTTATACATCTGCCTTGAAATTTCAAGATATTCAGCCACAGCACTTTGAGAATAATTATTCTTGTTTCGTAATGAACGAAGGAGTTCTTTCATGATTTTAGTATAATAGACAGGTGCTTTAAAGTCAATTTTAAATTGACTATTTATGTCTAGTAACAGTTTACAACTTTTATACATCCAAACAGTTGCGCAAGGGCATGGAGCAACCGAGCTGCCGAAGGTTCTATTCAGCAATTTACTTTTTATAAAATGTTGACCTGTAACCAGTTTTTTGAGATAATTTTAGAACATTTTCAAATCTCTTCCATGGGGGAGTAGCTGGCGTTTCTGGACTCCAGATGCGTTACAAGTCAACATACTGGAATCTGAATTGCCGATAAGCCATTCGATCCTGGCTTGCCTTAAATAGCGAGACTCATGATTAAGGACTCTTACTATGGAATGGAATCTAATCTTTTTTCTAAACAGCGTTCTGCTTGGCGTTGGTCTTGCCATGGATGCCTTTTCAGTTTCTATCGCAAATGCCCTTAATGAATCCACAATGAAAAAAAGCCGCATGTGTTTTATTGCCGGCGTTTATGCATTTTTCCAGTTTGCCATGCCTATGATTGGATGGATTTGTGTTCACACAATTGTTGAATATTTTTCTAAGTTTGAAGTTTTGATTCCCTGGATTGCACTGGCTCTGCTCTTGTGGATTGGCGGCAAGATGATTTGGGAAGCTGTGCATGGGGAAGAAGACGAAGTTACTGAAGTTGTTGCAAAGCTCACCTTCTCTACACTTATGATTCAAGGCGTTGCTACTTCAATTGACGCACTTTCTGTTGGTTTTACAATTGCAGATTACGGTCTTCTTATGGCGCTAGTTGCCTCGCTGATTATCGCCGGCGTGACTTTTGCAATCTGTATGACAGGGCTTTTGATTGGTAAGAAGGTTGGGGATAAGCTTGGCGCAAAAGCAACACTGGCGGGCGGAATTATTCTTGTTGGCATTGGAATTGAGATTTTTGTGAAGGGAGTATTCTTTTAATAATTCTTACGCAGGAGTGCTGCCCCGAGGTTCTTGAAAATCTACCCACCAGATTTCACCACTCATCATTTTTCAAAATCTCCCTTATGGCAGCAAGACTGTTTTGTCGAATTTTTTTGTTGTTTCTGTCACTTTCTTGTTGACACCGTTTTTAAGACTAACTTAGGGTTGAGATTTTTCTTAAGAGTATGTTATCCTAGAATTTAAATATGGAATACTCTAAAGCAGAAATAAATCAATTGGATCAGATTTTCTCTCTTTTTTCAGATGCCATAATAACTATGGAAAACGCTGGAATTCACCAGTGGGACGAAATATATCCCGACAAGGAAATTCTCGCTGAAGACATTTCAAAAAATCAGATGTTTATAGGCAAAGAAGGAAACGACATTGCAGTCTGTTTTGTTTTAAGCGAAGATTGCGATGAAGAATATAAAAACGGAAACTGGCAATGGCCCAAAGCTAAGTTTTGCGTAATCCACAGACTATGTGTAAACCCAAAATTCCAGAATCAGGGAATTGCCACAAAGACAATGGAATACATTGAAAATTTTTGTAGAACGGCAGGTTATGATTCCATTCGCCTTGATTGCTTTACAGAAAATCCTTATTCCCAAAAACTTTATGACAAAGCCGGTTATACAGTAGTCGGTTATGCAAACTGGCGCAAAGGGCGATTTGAATTGAGGGAGAAGAAAATTTAAACATAATTATTTTTTTGGTCAATTTTTCTGGTAAACCAGCCCATCAGCTTTTGCGCAATAAAAATATTTACAAAAACAAGGATTGCACCGAGTACCATAAAGGCTCCGGCAAAGAGCACAGAATCTTCAATGCACAAAAGGCACTTGCAGATTATCAGAGTGTTTACTGGCAGGCAGATTAAACTTGTGATGCAGGCCGGAATATAGCGGCGGTAAATGCTTACCTGAATCAGATGAATGAAAAAGTGAAGGTCGCAGCCCAGGAAAGCCCCCAGCCAGATGTACCAGAGAAAATTGCGGTCTATAAAATATGCGAGAGTCGAGATTGCGATGCACAAAATGAGTTCTTCGTAAACGGCAAGAGCAAAGCCTTCTGTAGAAAAATCCTTGTAGCGGCGGAGGATAAAAGGAAAGCGCTGCTGGAGTTCTGCGGTGTTCTGTCGTAAAAAGTATTTAAAGCCGATTATTTCTTCCATGTCATGAAACATAAAAATTATTGGAAAAAGCCAGACGTATTCTTTCATAAGACTTCCTGTTCCCCCTTTTCATTTTTTCACTGATAATATATACTTTTTATAGAAGTTAGTCAAAGCTAACTTTATATAATTAAGAGGTACTAAAATGTTAAACAAAATTGCAATTGCAGATGTTATTGGACGCGAAATAATTGATTCTCGCGGAAATCCTACTGTTGAAGTAGATGTTATTCTTGAAAACGGGGTACTCGGTCGTGCCTCAGTTCCAAGTGGAGCTTCTACCGGCGAAAACGAAGCTCTTGAACTTCGCGACGGCGACAAAGCCCGCTACGGCGGAAAGGGCGTTCTCAAGGCTGTAGATAACGTAAACAAAATCATTGCACCGGCCCTCAAAGGCTGCAACGTTTTTGAACAGCGCGCTGTAGATATGAAGATGCTTAAGCTCGACGGCACTCCAACAAAATCAAAGCTTGGTGCAAATGCCATCCTTGGTGTTTCTCTGGCAACAGCACAGGCAGCAGCAAAAGCCCTCAACATCCCGCTTTACCGCTACATTGGCGGCGCAAATGCTCATGTTCTTCCAGTTCCTATGATGAACATTATCAACGGTGGTGCTCATTCTGATGCTCCAATCGCCTTCCAGGAATTTATGATTCGCCCTGTTGGTGCAAAATCAGAGCGTGAAGCAATCCGCATGGGTGCCGAAGTTTTCCATGCCCTTGCAAAATTGCTCAAGGCCCGAGGTCTTTCAACTGCTGTAGGTGACGAAGGCGGCTTTGCTCCAAAGTTCGACGGAATTAATGATGCCCTCGATTCTATCGTACAGGCTATTAAAGATGCCGGTTATAAACCTGGTGATGATGTAAAAATTGCCATGGATTGTGCTTCATCTGAATTCAGCGTAGAAAAGGACGGAAAGTTCTACTACAACTACAAGCAGCTTTCTAACGGAACTCCAAAAGACCCTAACGGCAAGTGCCTGAGCGACGACGAGCAGATTGCTTACCTTGAAGAACTTATCACAAAATATCCAATCGATTCTATTGAAGACGGTCTTGATGAAAATGACTGGGAAGGCTGGAAGAAGCTTACTGCCCGCATTGGCGACCGCTGCCAGCTGGTAGGCGATGACCTCTTTGTAACAAACGTTAAGTTCCTCGAAAAGGGAATTAAGTTAGGTGCAGGTAACTCAATCCTTATTAAAGTAAATCAGATTGGTTCTTTGACAGAAACTCTTGAAGCAATTGAAATGGCTCACCGCCACGGCTATACAACAGTTACAAGTCACCGTTCCGGCGAAACTGAAGATACAACAATTGCAGACATTGCAGTTGCAACAAACTCAGGCCAGATTAAGACTGGTTCAATGAGCCGCACAGACCGTATGGCAAAATATAATCAGCTGATTCGTATTGAAGAAGAATTGGGAGATGCTGCAGTTTACGGGTATATGTGAGAGCCCGCTGGCGGGCGTTGTTAGATAGCAAAGCGTTAAAAAAAATGCGGAAGCATTTTTTAGCTTTACCATCATATTAAGATAAAACACTCTAAAGATTTTTAAGTCCTATACGTCGAGTCAAGGCACGCTCACGCTTAAAGCCTTGACTTCGACGTTTTGAGGGTTTGTATTAAACCCTCAATTATATCCGCCCGAAGTCGTTGATTTTGGGCGGCTTTTTTTAGGCAACGGTTTTTAAGGTTTGATATTTTGTAATAATCTGATTTATAGAAAAGCCTTCCTCGTACCATTTTCTGCAAAGTTTTCTGCATTCAGAAAATCTGCAGTGACACTTTTTTGCCTTTTCAACATCAGAATAGCTTTTCCAGCAGCCACAGTATTTGCAGTTGTGGCCGGCCTGTCTTTCGAATTCAATCACATCTTCTACGGGGTATCCAAGAATTACTCCAACTTCGTGAGGAAAACTTTCCTGTTTTTTCATCCGGATAAATAATTCCCCTATAAAGGATTGCAGAGAGATGTTTTTATAACCTTTTTTTGATAAGTATGTCAGAACCTGTAAGTCTGACAAAATATCTTTTACCCAGCAAATATTGAGAATAAGAATGGCTGTCGAACTTTCTGAAATCTGACTTGCAATTGCCTCAAGTCCTTCTTTACGAAAAGCTTCTTTCCAGACTTCAAATTCCCTTTGCGAAAAGTTTTCCTTCTTTACAAAAAAAATATTTGCCGGCTTGATATTACAAAAGGTTGGTGAGCATGAATTAATTATAATCTGATCAAAACTCATTATTTTATTGCAGCTGCAGCCCATTCCTTACATTTTTCTACATCTGCATCTTCCGGAGTAAGATGAACCATAAGGGCTTCTGCGGCGCTTACTGCCCCAGCATTGTTAAGACGGTCGGTCCAGTCACGCAGCCACTGTCCGTCTCCCCAGTCATAAGAACCAAAGATTCCAACTTTCTTTCCGCTGAGGGAAGCTTCAATTCCTGTATAGAATTCTTCCATTGAGTCTTCAAGAACTTCATCACCCATTGCAGGACTTCCAAGAAGAATTACGTCACAGCCTGTAACATCTGCTTTATCTGCACTGTCTGCAGTTCCAAAAATTACTTCTGCACCAGAAGCCTGTACTGCTTCGTTGATTGCATTTGCCATTGCTTCTGTATTACCAGTTGTACTGGCGTATATTACAGCTACTTTCATATATAAACCTCTTAATATTATTTTAGTGTTAGTATTGACTAACCAAAAAGAAATTTATACTATGTTTAAAAGTTAGTCAATACTAACACAATTTAAAAAGAAGATTTATGGCATTTTTGAAAGGAGATTATTATGATGAAACTTGTTCTGGTACGCCATGGCGAAAGTGAATGGAATAAACTTAATCTTTTTACTGGCTGGACAGATGTTGAACTTTCTGACAAGGGTAGGGAAGAGGCCTCTGCCGCAGGAAAACTTTTAAAGCAGGAAGGCTACGATTTTGATATCTGTTATACATCATATTTAAAACGTGCAATTCATACTCTTAACGGAATTCTCTGCGAAATGGACAGGGAATGGCTTCCGGTAATAAAAAGCTGGAAACTTAATGAACGTCATTACGGAGGTCTTCAGGGAAAGAATAAGGCTGAAGCTGCAGAAAAATTTGGTGAGGATCAGGTAAAAATCTGGCGACGTTCTTTTGACGTAAAACCACCGGTACTGGCAGATGATGACCCACGCTCTGCAAAAAAACAGGAAATGTACCGCGAGGTAGATCCAAGCTTCCTTCCACAAAACGAAAGTCTTGAGACTACAATTGCCCGCGTAATTCCATATTTCCTTGAAGAAATTAAACCACAGATGAAAGCCGGAAAACGCGTTATTATCGCAGCTCACGGAAACAGCCTTCGCGCTCTGGTAAAGTATCTTGATAATCTGACCCCTGAAGAAATCCTTGAAATAAATATTCCAACTGCAACTCCACTTGTTTACGAGTTCGATGACAACTTCAAGGTAATCAAACACTACTACCTTGGAGATCAGGAAGCAATTGCTGCAAAAATGAATGCAGCTGCAAGACCTGCAACTACTCCCTAAAGAATTTTTTTACTTCCGTCTGTCATATCAGGCTCCTTTTAAGTTAGTAATTACTAACATCTATTAGTAATTACTAACAAAAAAATTAGTAATAACTAACAATATCACTAAAAAAGGTTATTTGCAACTAACACACGCTGATAAATTTTAATTAAGATCCTGACAGATTTTATCCTTATATTTAATTGAAAATTTGTTATAATTTACTAATGCTAAAATCCATATATCCAGTCATAACAAGCGAGAAGACTCTGCCATTTTATCTTACAGGAATTGGTCAGACAGATCCGGAATATCATATTGTAAGAGATAAAGGTCTTGCTTCCCATCAGTTTCTTTTTACAATTGACGGGCAGGGAATTTTCAAGTGTCAGGGCAAAACTGTAATCATGAAGAAAAATGATTTGCTTTACATGCCTCCCGGAATTAGTCATGAATATCAGCCTCTGGAGTTTCTTTCAAAAAAGCGTATTTCGCAAGCTAAAAGTCTTTTAGAAAATACGGATATGACGGTTGCCCAGGTAGGGCAGGCCGTTGGTTATAACGACAAAAATTATTTTGGGATTGTTTTTAAAGCCCATGAAGGAATTTCTCCTGGCCGATGGAAGAAGCAGTGAATTTCTGTGCGCTAATATTTTAATATTATGACAAAAATTTCAGATTGAACAATAAAATTAAAGGAATAGAATATTCATAATCTAATCTTACAAGGGAGGCACTCAAAATGAATGTAACAATCGATACAAAAAATCATACAGTAAAAGAAAATCAGCGCTGGCGGGGAATGGGCATGGTTAGTGGAAATAATTCATCCCGTCTTTTGCTCGATTACAAGAGTCAGAATCCAAAACAGTATCAGGAACTTCTGCAGCTTATTTTTGGAGATAAAGGCTGTGGAGTTCAGCACCTTAAAATTGAAATGGGAGCTGATATCAACTCTTCTTCCGGAACTGAACCTTGTACTATGCGAAGTCCTTTCGAAGAGGCTGATGTAACTCGCGGAGCAGGTTTTGTTCTTGCTGCCGATGCAAAAAAAATTAATCCGAATCTTACTCTTGATATGCTCTGGTGGGGCGAACCTCTCTGGATAGAAAAAGAGGGCGGGCTGGCTGAGGGTGGTATGGGTGAAGGCGGACTTGCTGACGGAACTGACTTACCTAAAGAAAAAATCTACGAAAACCGCTATTTATGGTACCGCGAAAATCTTGTCAGGGCTTACGAAACTTTTGGCCTTAAGTTTGATTTTGTAAGTGCCACCCAAAATGAACGAGGCTGGGATCCCGACTGGATAATCTATCTTTCAAAGCATCTTAAAGCCGACAGCAAGGCTCCTTACGATTTTTCAAAAATTAAAATTGTTGCAGGAGATGAAGTCTGCACCTGGAATCAGGCAAAGCTGATGGCAGATAACAAAGAAGTCTTTGATGCGGTTGATGTTATTGGAAGTCACTATACTTACTGGTCAAATGAAACCGTCAAGGCTTTTCGCGAAGAAGGAAAGGAAGTCTGGATGTCGGAAGGTTCTTCTCCAATGGGTTATGCAAAAAGCATATCCCACTATGATGGAAATGGTTCTGGCCTGAACGGACTCAATGGAGTACTTGATGTAGCCAACCGTGTAATTACCATGTATGCAGCAGGTAAGATGACTCTCTACGAATTCCAGCCGGTAGTTGCAGCTTATTATGATGGAGTTACCTATTGTCATAAACAGTTGATTTCTGCCCAGACGCCATGGAGCGGTTACTACGAACTTGACCCGGGCTTTTTTATGACCCTTCATTTTTCCCGCTTTATCAAACGCGGCTGGCTTATGCTTGACCAGGCTTCTTTTGCAGACGGTCATGCAGCTGGAGATGGACACGCACTTGGTGGAGCAAGATATTCCTGTCTTTCTGCCTGCGATCCAAAAGGTGGTGACTGGTCCAGCGTAATCACAAATACGACAGAAAATCCTATTGAATATACTTTTGAACTAAAAAATGATGATAAAAAACTCTGGCTTTACGAAACGACCAGCTGGAAAAAATCTGATACTCTTAAAAAATCGCCTGTAAAAATTAAGGATAAGCTCTGTAAAATTACCATAAAGCCAAATTCAATTGTTACACTTTCTACAATAGATATAAATCCGCTTGAAGAGGCGCTTGCTCTTTCCTCAGTGGCCAGAAAAGATGATGAGGTTTTGAAGCTTCCTTACGAAGATGATTTTTCTTATTCTGACAAAGCTGAGAACTTTCTTTCCTCACGTGGCGGGGCTCCACTTTACACCACCGATGAAGGAGGTGCTTTTGAAGTTATAGAAGAGGATGGTCAGAAAATCCTGCAGCAAAAAATCCTTTTGGAAAATAAGGCCCGCGAATGGGGAGCAAGTCCGGAACCGGTTACAAATCTTGGTGATGACCGCTGGTTTAATTACTCTGTTCATATTGAAGGCCGCTTTGACCCGTCTGATCTCTCCGAAAAAAATTATATTGGAATTGGCGGCCGTTACAATCTTCCGGACAGCGGCAAAAATGGAATCTGGCTTAAGCTTCAGGCAGACGGCACATGGAGCCTTATGCGAAACAGTCAGGCAATAAAAAGTGGAAATCTAAAAGGAGCGGATGATAAGTGGAAGAAGGCCTGGCATAAACTTTCTCTTTCTTTTGAAGGAATGACAGTTTCTGCTTCTATTGACGATGTTAAAGTTTGTGCTTATGAACTGGGCCAGCTTGACGGGGGAAAATATGTCTCTTTGCAGGGAGCCGGAAGAGCAGCAATTTATTCGGCCTACAGAAAGAACTGCTATAAAAATCTTAAAATTACTCCTCTTGGTGAAAAATACTTCATCACCCGCTTTGATAATCTTGATTCCCTCTTTACCTACGATGCTAAAACATCTTGGGAACACTCCCTTATGGATTCTTTTAAGTGTTATAAAAGAACTGTTTCAAAAGGTCAGACGGGAAGTTCTTTTACCCTGAAGTTTTCCGGCTCAGCCTTTATTCTTACAGGAAACAGCGAAAAGGGAGCTGCCATAAAAGTTACTCTGGACGGCAAAGATTCTGGCACTGTAAAAATTGGAAAAACCGGAAACAGAGAGGCTCTTTATTATTCCGGTAATTTAAAAGAAGGAAAACATAAAGCAGAAATTACAATACTGGCAGAATCCCTGAACCTGGATGGCGCAGAAATCCTGACCAGTAAGTAATTTTAGAAAGAAAATTTTGCATTAAGACAGAAGCTGCTGTAATCTTTGTAAGCTCCGTATTTTCCGTCCCGGTCCGGACCAGGCAGGAAGAAGTATGCGCACATACCGATTTTTATCTGGTCTGAAATGCTGTAGTTTACAGAAGGGGAAAGCATGCTGTCAAAATCGTTGAAACCCATCAGGCCGGAAAAGGAAACTTCCAGAGTTTCGTTTACAAGCGATTTTGAGATACTTAGACTTGCCCCATGTTCATAAGCTTGTGTGCGGTTAAGAGAATCGAGATTTCCAAAAACGTAATCGCAGTAATACTGGGCAGTGATTGTCCAGCCATTTGAAATCCAGTCAATTCCTGCAAGACTAGAAAGCTGATTATGCTGCTGGCTTCCAAGTCCGGAATAAAGACTTTTCTGGAAATATCTTTGAGGGAAGAAGGCAGTTTCAAGGCGAAGAACGGTTTGTCCAAGAGGAAGGGCGGCGTCTGCACCCAGCATTGTCATTCTTTCATAGTCTCCTTTCATTGATATGTCTGCTAAAGGATTGTCATCCCAGCCGTAAAAGGCGTAAAGAGAAAGGTCCAGGGCAGAAAGATATCCGGAAAGCCTTAAGGCGTATTCCCCGTTCCAGATGGCAGCTTCAGGATAATTAAAACTGCTGAAGCTTCCTTCCGGAAGGTCTGCTGGTGTAAAAAACGGAATCCACCAGGCGTCAGCCGTAAAGAGATTTCCGTTTAAAGAAAGGCGGACAGCATCAATGGCAAGTTTTGAATCATCACTAATCATTGCGGCAAGGCTGGACAGGTCGGAAGGACAAATTACATTTGTAATATCGATGCCGTCTGCCTTACCCCAGACAGCTTTTTGACGGCCAATTCTGAGTCCCCAGAAGGAGTCTGTATAATCAATCCAGGCTTCTCCAAGAGAGAGGTCAAAGCCTTCTCCAAGGTTACCGCTTCCACTCCCTCCTGCCAGGGCCTCTGCTGCATCGTAAGAAAAAGCTGCTTCGACACAGGCAGAACTTTTTCCGTAATAAGCATCAATTTTACCGGTAAAGTTAGTTGTGCCTAATTTAAGTTTGCCCGCACTTGTATCTTTGTCTGTCCAGGGAGCGCAGATGCCCCATATACTTTCAATGCTTCCTGAAAATTCTACTCCGTCTTCTGCTGTGAGCAGACTCAGACTTGAGAGCAGAAGTCCCAGCATTAGTAAAAAAAGTTTTTTCATCTTATTCGTCCTTTTTCAAGAGCTGCTACAGAGAAGAGGGAATCATCAATATCCCCTTCATCGTACTGAATGTTTTTGCTTTCAATGAGTGACCAGGTACCTGTCTGAACGTTTTCCATTTTCATTTTCTGAGCTGTTGTAAAGCCTTTAATCTTTGTAAAATCTGTGCAGTTGAGAACGCGGTGGAGCTGATCCTGGCGGTCGTAGAATTCGCATTTACGAAGAATAAAATCTTCCTTACCAATGTAACTGATGTATCGGGGATCTTTTTCTGTTCCTGCCTTGCTGATGCATTCAACCTTGTAGCAGTCTACTCCGTCTATGTTATCTTCGCCTAACAGATTGTAATCATACTTGTTAAGGCTGCGGTCTCCCATGTCCTGGTAGGTAAAGTCTGTTCCCATAAAGCTGCCTTCGCCTTCACTTCCGCTGGAAGCAATTCGACGGGTCTTTTTCATTGCAGGCATATAAAGCCAGTTGTCAGAATCCTTATCTTCCTCTTTGTAATCAAAAGTCAGGTAGCCGGTTCCTGAAACATCTTTTGGGCTCAAAAAAACAATTACGCTTTTTTCTACATCACCAAAATCCTTGCTCTTCATTACTACTTCGCGAACCCTGTCGTTTCCTTTTTTAGAATGAATTGTAAGAATTGCAGTGGAAGAAGAGGTTTTTGGTTCAGCAACCTCATCTGCTTTTTTCATGATGTCGTAGCCGGTCAGGCCCTGAGCGAAGAGGGCTGCGGCTATAAGTATTGTTGAAATTGTTGTGATAAGTTTTTTCATTTTATTTTGTCTCCTTTCCAAATGGTTTTGTTATATAAAGAAGTACCGGTGTCAAAGTGTAGTCGGCAATAAGGGCACTGCCGAGTCCTACGATTGAAAGCCAGCCGATGTTTACAAGAACTGTCATTGTACTTGTAAGGAAGATTCCAAACATAGCACAGAGGATGACTGTTGTCATAATCATTGTCTTTCCAATTTCGCGGTAAGAGTTTAAAACTGCCGAACGGTAGTTTCCGGTAAGTTCAAAGTGATATTTGATATGATTTGTAAAGTGGATGGTGTCATCAACTGCAATACCAAGAATCATTGGCATAATCATGGCTGTAATCATATCCAGGTTTACTCCGGCGTAGCCCATAATTCCTCCGATAATTGCGATTGGCGCAACGTTTGGAATCATAGCGATAAAGCCTGTACGGAAAGAAGTAAAGGCCAGAATAAGCAGAATAAGGATAACAAGCAGGGAAGTTCCAATTGATTTTATAGAACCGCGGACAAGCTTACCGTTCATCTGGGCATACTGAACTACTTCGCCAACTACACCGGCATTCGAGGCATCAGGGAAGAGTTCCTTACACCATTTTTTTACTTCTTCAAGATTTCGGACAATTTCTTCACCATCATATCCGCTAAGTTCAATGTGAAGGTAGCCGGCCCTGAAATCTTCGCTTACATAATCATACAGGTCTGAACCACCGGAAATTTCATAAAGGAACATTTCCTGACTTACCAGGTCTTGGTCGTCCGGAATTATGTAAGCTTCCGGATCATCACCGTTTAGCGTACGGTTCATTTCCTTTACAACCTTTGTTACAGAAGAAACACGAGGCTTGCCGTTTGAAACTTTTGTTGAACTTAAGGTTCCAATGCGGGCAGCCATCTCATCCATGTTTTTTAGAACATCAGGATTTTTAAGAGCGTCTTCTTCCTGGTACTCAACAAGAACCTCGTAACTGTACTGACTTCCAAGCTGGCTTCGGGTAATTTCCATGAGGCGGTGAATGTAAGGTGTGCGCTCGCCCATCATATCTGCATAGTTCATGTTTACTTTAATTTTGAAAAGACCAGGGATTACGGCTATGATGACGATTATGCCGGCAATAACTGTAACCCATTTTTTATTCAGGATTGATTTACCCATTGCTTCTATACGAAGATCCGATTTAGTTGAACCTTCTGTATTAACAAAGTCAGGATCAGCTTCCTGATCTTTTCCAAAACTGTAAAGGCATGGTAAAAGAATAATTTCGTAGATAAATACTGCAAGAACGGCAGCTGCTGTAATTCCTCCGACCCAGCGCATTGGTCTGATGCCGGCAGAAAGGAAGGAAAGCATACCTGCCATTGTTGTGATTACTGTAAAGAAAAGGGCCCAGCCTGAGTCACGAATTCCCATTACGATTGATTCTTTGCGGAGCCCTGTTTTGCGGAAGTGCATCTTAAAGGAGTTGATGTAGTGAACGGCATAACCTACAGCAAGAGCCATGGCAAGCAGAACCGTTACAAGAATCATTGTGTTGTTACCTTTTATGTTCATCCAGGCAGAAAAACCAAGGGTTGTGCAGATGGCCCCCAGAGTTGCAATTGAAGGAACTATTACACCTCGAAGTGAACGGATAAAAATAATAAGGAAGATCAGCATAACAATAAAACCAAGTCCTATGCGGCTGATGCACTGGAAGGTAATAGCCTTTTCCTCTTCGTATTCTGTGTAGGAAAGTCCGGCCGGACGAAGTTCCCATTTGTCATTTGAACGGAATTTTTCGGAATTAAAGATTTCCATGGCAGGGGGGGCAATTTTACTCATTGCCTGATCAAGATTTTCTGAATACTGCTCAAGGTTTACAATCAGCCAGGTTTCTGTACAGTCTTCGCTTACAAGATTGTTTACAATAGATTCACGGCTCATAATAAAAGCCTTTTTTTCTGCAAGTTCAGACTGGTCGGCAGGAACCCCGTCTTCAAAAGGGCTTGTTACTTCAAAGCCGTCTTCTGTACCAACCGGCAGGGAAAGTTCCATGAGTGAAGTTATGCTTCCTGCATATGGAACTTTATTTAAAAGCTCGTTGCCAAGGTCATCTATCATCTGTAAAACTTCAGGGTCAAAAACATCCTTTGCTTTAATATGAGCAAGCAGGGTATCTGTTGAACCGAAAATACTTTCAAAATGATCCTGATTTACTTTTGTAGTTTCCCAATCGTCAAACCAGTCCTCTTCTCCGTTGTCCAGTTTTAGCCGTGGAAGACCAAGGCAGCCAATAATTGTAATCAGCAGGAGTCCGATCAAGAAACCCCAGCGGTGTTTTACTTCAAAGCGTCCGAACTTTTCGAACCAGTCATTAATTTTTGTAACTTTCAATTCTATCTCCTTTCATGGATTAATACTGTTAGTTTTGTATAACTTTTATAGATAACACTGTTATCTTAATAAGATGGCTCTTCTTTTGTCAATAGATTTTGATAACATTGTTATCACTTTTCCTTGATTTTTTTCACTTTCCCTGCTATTTTTAATTTATGAGCGATTCAGTATCTGAAACAAAAGCAAAAATTCTCGAAAGTGCAGAAAAGGAATTTCTGGAAAAGGGCTTTGTTAACGCATCTTTGCGGACAATTGCGGCAAATGCGGGCCTGACTACAGGTGCTATGTACCGCCATTTTAAAGATAAGGATGCTCTTTTTTGTGCTCTTGTAGATGATGCAGTTTCCTTTACAACTCAGGCTGTTATGATGGCAGATTCATCACATCATATGGATTTAGAAAATCCGGTTTCTGAAAAACATTTTGAAGAAGAAGTGAAACAGACAAATGAACTTTTGAATTTTATATTTGATAATTTCGATACTTTTACCTTATTGCTTACAAAATCTGCAGGAAGCACACATGAGCATTTTCAGGAAGAAATCTGCGAGTTATATACAAAAAACTGCCTGCAAACTTTTAACTGGATGTATAAAAATAAAATCGCTGCAAAAAAAATCGACAAGATGACAGTTCATTTTTTTGCTTCAACTGTCATCAATGCCTTTGTAGAAATCATTACTCACAAAATGACTAAAAAAGCCGCTTTTCAGTATATCGAAAACATTGAAGAGTTTACCCGTTATGGAATGATACACATGATGGGCATTCCCTGCCAGTCTTAGTTTTTTCCGGCAGTTTTTACTCCTAAATTTTATTCTATATAAACAAATGAAGATTTGCAGAAATAAATAATTCAAATCCCTGCTGTATGCTTCCTTTTACATGATTTGCATTGTAGATGGCAATGTAAGAAAAGGAACCTTCAAAACTGATAAATTGATTCAAATCAAAAGTGGCCGAAAAGCTTGCCCTGTTGGTAAACTGAACAAGACCGCTTAAGCTCCAGCTGCTGGCTATAGAGGCGGCTTCATCTGAGCTGAGTATACCCAGGGAATACAAAACAGAAGGATAGTAGGCATACCATACATTTCCGTCTGCATCGGTAGCAGTCTGATTAAAAAGCTGGAATGAATTTTCTCCATGGGCAACAAAAAGATTGCTGAATTCCCAGCTGAAAGACCCCGGATTATTATAGCCAAGCTTTATCATAAGGGCTGCTGCATCAGGTCCAAAAGGTGAGCCGATCCAGGAACAGATTGGGGTTGCAGAATTTTTTTGTACATTATAGCGGGCTCTGTATAAAGACCACTCTGGTCCTGACTTGTAATATAAATAAGGGCTGGTGTAGATTGCTTCAATGCCCGAATAATAGTAACCGGTCTGCCAGTCGGCCCAGTTATATTCGGCTCCCAGCTGGAAGCCCATTCCGTCCGGAATAGTTGAACCCCAGAGGTTTGCTCTTTCTCCCGGCAGCTGGAATTCATTCATACACCAGTTTATATAGGTTCTAAGATTATTTATCGGAATAAAATCCATTGTTATGGCCATGTAAGAAGAAGCATGGGCTGTTCCGTAAACCTTTTTTTCTGCCTCAGTCATATACTGGTTCCAGGAAGCAAAGGAGTGGAAATTCATTAAAGGATTAAGATAGCGGAACTCAAAGGAGGAATTAATCATTGTTCCTTCAAGAATTGAGAATTTAAAAAAATCTACCGGTTTTACTGTAAAACTGTGCAGATATAAAAAACGATTGTTTGTAATTTCTATTACTTCTGAATTGTATTTGAAATTTCTGGAATAAATGTCCAGTTTTAAATAGGCATCGGTTTCAAAAGTGTTGTTATAAATAATGGAGCCGGTCATACTCCGGCCAATTTGCATGCCTTCCTTTCCTATCTGAAAGCTTAGTCCCAGCCCGTTTTTCCACAGATAGCCGAGGCTTGCATAAACGTAATTAGGCCAGTGGGTGTCCTGATCGTTTCCGCCAAAAAAAACATTTGTTTTATTTGCATCTTCCTTTAGAGTCCAGAAGTTGTTGCCGTAATAAAAATCACCTTCAAAAAAGGCAAAATCATTAAAATTGATATAGAGAGGAAAACCCGAAAAAGCCTGGCTTTTCTGATTAAACTGATAGTTTGAGGCAGCTCCGTAATTTTTACTGCTGACGCTGGTCTGCCAGCTCTCTGTTACTGAATCCCAGGTATAATCATTTGCAGCGTTGTGGGCTGTGTAGTCGGTAGCAAAGGACCATTCTATATTCTGGTTAGTTTTGGAAAGAAATTCCGGGGCAAGTTTAGCATTGAAGCCCAGCTGAATCGGATTAAAGTTTACCGTGTAAGGTTTCTGGTCAAAATATTCTTTTAGTTTGTCGTACAGGGCCTGGTGGTCATCAGAAAGAGAATCATAATCTATGTTCTGCATGTAAAATTGAAGCTCTTCTACACTAAGAGGGGCTGAATCTGCCAGAGTAAGAGTTTTTGTGTGGACAGAAAGGGTATAAAGAGCATCGTAAACCCAGTGATTTGCAGGAAGTAACTGTCGTTTTGAATAGATTTGAGAAAATAAAGAAAAGCTGCCTGTGCCTAAAAGGATGAGTGATAAAAGTCTCTTACGAAAAAACATATAACTTGTTATATAGGTTATTAAAAAAGAATTCAACGACAGGAAAAAAAATAAAAACCGGCCCCCTGTGATTTTACAGTTTGCTTCACAGTAGGGCCGGCCCGGCAGATTTTTATCTCTGCTTATTTTTCAACAGCATCTGAAGTGTGCTCATGCTTCAGGTGTTTTTCAAGTTTCTTTTCTTTTAAGCTCTTCTTAGGCTTATTCTGTTTATTTTTGTCTCCCATGATTACCTCCTCCTTATGCTGCTGTAATTGCAATCTTGCGTGGGGTTGAAAGTGCTTTACGTGGCATATCTACGTGTAGAACACCGTTTTCAACTTTAGCTGTAATTTTGTCGGCTTCTACGTCATCAGGAAGTGTGAAGCTTCTTGAGAACTTAGAGTAGCTGCGTTCTTTAAGAAGATATTTTGGAGCTTCTTTAGCTTCTGCCTTTTCTTCTTTTTTCTCTTCCTTCTCGGATTTGTTTTCAGAAGAAATTGTCAAAACATTGTTATTGAATTCAATGTTGATATCTTTGTCGGTTTTTCCCGGAAGATCCATGTCCATAATATAGGCATCTTTGTCCTCTTTTATATCAACCCTTGGTGATACAAAAGCTTTTTTGTAATTGAAAGATGGCATTAAGAATCCGTCATCTCCAAATCCATCAAATAAGTCATTAAAAAGTGCTAATTCGTTCATATAGAACCTCCTGTCCTCCGCGGCAGCGTCCGCGAAGTCTTGTAATTTGAATATGTCGGAAGCTTTACGGTTTCCTGCAGCAGGTCTTAAACTTTTTCCTGCTACACTTTATATATAGCAAGTTTCGTGCCAAGTGCCCAAGGGGAGAAAAATTCTTATAAATCTCTTTGAATTTTTCATAAAAAAGGCTTCTGTTGGTAATTTTTGTATATTTTTACTATTGTTATTTGCATAATGAGAGGTCAGGGGAGACAAATAAATCCAGTAAAAAATTAATTTGTTTGAGTTTTGAGACATTTTGACCCTATAAATTGCAACTTTAAATTTAAAATGAGTTAAAAGTGGATGTAAAAAGGAATATAAATCAGAAAGTATATCTGCATATAAAGAAAAAATGATATAATAATAGATATTATAAAAGGAATGTATTATGAATTACGAACAGATATTTAAAAACATAGATGACATCTTATGGAAAGAAGCAGGCTGTTCCAACGAGCTTGATTATGTAGAACAGACCAGCTGGATTCTCTTCTTAAAATATCTTGATGACCTTGAAATAGAACGCAGCGATGAAATGGCCCTTCAGGGGAAAGACTACACCTACATCATTAAAAAAGAATTCCGCTGGAACTCCTGGGCCTGTCCAAAAAATCAAAAAGGCGAAATAGACCACAAAGCCGCAATGACAGGCGACGACCTCACAGACTTTGTAAACCTCAAGCTTTTTCCATATCTCAAAAACTTTAAGGCAAGTGCAGCAACTCCAGACACCCTCGAATACAAAATTGGCGAAATCTTTAGCGAGCTAAAAAACAAAATAGTTTCCGGCTATAACATGCGCGAAATCTTAAATTACGCAGACGGACTCCACTTCCAGAGCAGCACAGACAAGCACGAAATGAGTCATCTTTACGAAAGCAAAATCCACAAGATGGGAAACGCCGGCCGCAACGGAGGAGAGTATTACACACCTCGTCCTCTCATCCGCACAATCGTCCGCGTAGTAGAGCCAAAAATCGGAGATACAATTTACGATGGAGCCTGTGGAAGTGCCGGCTTCCTTTGCGAAGCCTTTAACTACTTAAACGAAAAAGCAAAAACCGTAGAACAGAAACAGATTCTTCAGAAGCAAACCTTCTACGGCAAAGAAAAGAAAGGCCTTGCCTATATCATTGGAATCATGAACATGATTTTCCACGGAGTAGAAGCGCCTAATATCATGCACACAAACACCCTTGCCGAAGACCTGAGCCAGATTCAGCAGCGCGACCGCAAAGATGTTATCCTTGCAAATCCACCTTTTGGCGGTAAGGAACGTTCAGAAATCCAGCAGAACTTTCCCATTAAAACCGGCGAAACAGCCTATCTTTTTATGGAGCACTTTATCAAAATGCTCAAAGCAGGCGGCCGCGCAGGTGTAGTAATCAAAAACACCTTCCTTAGCAATACAGATAACGCAAGCATAGCCCTTCGCCGCGAGCTTCTGGAAAACTGCAACCTTCATACAATCCTCGACTGTCCGAACGGAGTCTTCACAGGTGCCGGCGTAAAAACTGTAGTCTTATTTTTTGAAAAAGGAAAGCCCACAGAAAAAATCTGGTACTATCAGCTCAACCTGGACCGCAACCTTGGTAAAACAAATCCCCTGAGCGAAGATGACCTTGCCGATTTTGTTGCCCTTCAGAAGACCAAAGCCGCAAGCCCGAACAGCTGGAGCCTCAACGTAAGCGACCTCAATCCCGACACCCTCGACCTTAGCGTAAAGAATCCCAACAAGAAGGAAGAAAAGACCCTACGCGAGCCTGCCGAGATTATCAAAGAAATGCGCGAGTTGAACAAACAGGCCGAGGAGCTTTTGAAAGGAATGTAAGGAGGGGGAAGTCTCCCCCTCGCTACAGCCCGCTGCGCGGTCTTTCGCTACCCCTTCTCCTAGGGGCACAGCCCCTAATACCCGGTAGCTCGCAGGCGGGCAGAAGTTGCCACACGGATGCGCAAGTCGCGTGAGCGACGTATTAAATAATTACCACTCATGCAAACGACACGAAGTGGTGTATTCGGAATTGCTAACGCAATTCCATTTTTGGAGAATTGAAAGTGAAAAAAGATTGGGAAATAAAGAAACTTAATGAAGTTTGTGAAATAGAATGTGGTACTCGTGTTGTTCGTAAAGTGGATGGAGGAACAATTTTTCCTGTATACGGTGGCGGCGGTGCTACATTCAAAATGGATACATACAACAGAGAGAATTGTTTAATCGTTTCTAGATTTGCCATGTCGGAAAAATGCACAAGATTTGTAGAAGGCAAATTTTTCTTAAATGACTCTGGACTTTCTTTAAGAGCAAACGAAAATGTAATTTATCAAAAATATCTTGAAACTGTAATCCTAGGTAAGAATGATGAAATCTATTCACTAGGTAGAGGTGCCGCTCAAAAGAATCTTGATATGGCTCGATTTCGTGAATTAAAAATATCTTATCCAAAATCCCTCGAGGAACAAAAGCGCATAGTCAAAATCCTGGATGAAAAATTTGCACAGCTGGAAAGCCTAAAAGCTGCCTCCCAAACCAACCTGCAGAACGTAAAAGATTTGTTCCAGTCCCAACTCACAAAAGCCTTCAGCAATACCACTTGGGAAAAGAAAAGACTGGGAGATTGCGGAACATTTAAAAACGGAATGAACTTTGCTGCAACAGACAGTGGATACACAATTCGCTCTTTAGGAGTTGGAGACTTTAAGGATCGTTATAGTATTGATGATACAGAAACTCTTTCAGAAATCTCTTTAAAAGCAGCTCCATCAGAAGATTATCTACTGCATGATGGTGATATCGTTTTTGTACGCTCCAATGGAAATAAAGAGTTAGTTGGACGATGTTTATTAGTTTATCCTAAAAATGTTCCAACAACTTACAGTGGATTTTGTATTCGTTTCAGAAAAGATTTTGATTTATTGGATGCAGACTTTCTTTTGCACTTCATGAAAGCAGAGAGTTCCAGAAAAATCCTTAATGGAAAAGAAGGTGCAAATATTTCTAATTTGAATCAAAAGATTCTTGGTGACTTTGAAGTTCCTCTTCCCCTTCTCCCCGAGCAAAAACTCATCGTAAAAGAACTCGACGCCCTCAGCGAAAAAGTCCGCCAGCTGCAGGAAATCTACACAAAACAAATTGCCAACTGCGACGAGTTAAAGCAAGCCCTCTTACAAAAAGCCTTTGAAGGAGAATTTTAAAAATGTTAATAATTCATTGTGACAAATTGATGAGTTTAGAATTTTATAACTCCTTATGTTACAAATAATTAAAAAATAAACAATCGATCTTATTTATTATATTTATAAATAGCGGAGTGTGACATGAGTTCTTTTATTGAATCTTATTTGCTTACAAATGGACCTTCTTTATCATCTGATATTAAATCTGAATTGGTCAGTAGCAAAAAAATATCTGATGTGGCAGCAAGAAAACAAATATCTAGGGCTAATGGAGATGTTTTTCATTTAAGGAATTTCACATTCCCCAAAAATGAAAGTTTTCTGTATTTGAAAGATCAATATCAAAGTCCACAATTTTATAAAAATTTGTATGAAGCGCTTATAAAAGTAAATAGTATTACAGGCTATGTTTTATCTGTGATGGATTGTCTAGGCGGAAAAGTAAGTATAAATAAGTTCAATACATTTGCACCTTTTGAATATGCGTCGAAAAAAATTCTGATTAACAAAATTAAAGAACAATTATTAAGTATAGATTTTATTCAAGAAGATTGTAATTCGAAAGACGAACAATTTCTTCAACTCAACCCATTGTTTAATTCCACTACCAGAGCAATAAGTATTGTCCATGAAGAAAAGCAATTACTTTCTGTTATTGCAGTTGAAGATTTCTTTAAAAAAAATTCATTTGGAAGTTTTAATAAAGTTGAACAATATGGGAATTTTTCTGGTTATATATGGGATATAACATGTCCTTCATATTTATTGCCATTCAGGAAGCTATCTAACAAAAAAATTATACCAGGATTTTTAGTTGCGGATATTTTACCAGAAAAGAATATTACAGAGAGCCAAGTTAGATACTTTATTGAGAAAATTGAAAACTTAATGCATAAAAAAAATATAAGACCTTTTCTTCCTTTTTTAATAGGAGAACATTTTTCCGAGGATGCACTTACATTATTACGAGAAAAAGGTGTATGTGTCTCTGTTTTTGATAATCTTCTAGGAAAGTCAACTGCTGATTTATTACGAGAAATAATCTTAACTATGGAAGAGTGCAAATCAAAAATAACAGGAGATAATTCTGAAAAAATAGAAAAAATCTTAAAAGGTATTCTTACATATGAGGGAAGGGCAATAAATCTAAAAGGAAGTCTTTTTGAAATGCTTGTAGCAAATATAACATATAATCTAACAAAAGGATTTGTAAAAATAGGTAAGTTGATAAACCTTAATGGTGAAAAAGCAGAGATTGATATTTTTTGTGAGACAGGGCTATCAGGTTTTTTAATAATAGAATGTAAAGCCCACAAAGCAAATATTACACGAGCTGAAATAGAACGTTGGAAAAATAGAATAACTTTAATCTATAAATGGATACAATCAATTAATGATTATAAAAATAGAACTGTTAGTTTTGAATATTGGTGTACATCGGATTACGATAAAGATGCTTTAGATTTACTAAAAACTATGAAAGAATGTAAAAAATATCAAGTAGAATATAAAAATCTTAATGATATAAAAAAGATATGTTCAAGTACTTCTGATTTAAAAAATCATGCAAAAGTATTGAAAGAATATTATGAATAAAAAAAAATAAGGAGAGTTGTAATTGGAAAGTCATTCAACCATAGAACAACATAAAAATAATAAAGGTTATTATACAACGCCACTAAACTCTATTCCTGGTATGAAACCAATGAATAAATACGAATCTTGGTTTTCGGGAAGAATGCCGGAATACATCTGGATTGCCATAATTCTTGATTTTTATGGTCGTGAAGAAGGACTTAGAAAAATTGCTTATATAAATAAATTTATATTCCAAACAGCTCCGGAAATTGTTATTCCAAGATTATCAACAATTATAAAACTTTCAGAAGAAAAACAAAGAGCAATTTATAATTATATAAAAACAATAACCACTAATGAAATTTTTACAGAACTTACAGTTTTTTTAACACATGAAAAGGCTCCAGTATTTTCTGAGTGTTTTTATACAAATTATGAGACTATTGCTGCTAGATGTGAAGTTCTCATAAAAACTATTAATAAGCTGAAATCTCAAGGATCTGTTCTTACAAATGATACTCGTTTTTGTGTCATAGGGTATTTTAATCTTGCAGGTAAAATTCATGTACAACCACAGGAAGGGGAGCTACTCGTAAAATATCAAGATATGAACACTGAGTCATTGGAATATGAGATGGCCGCTTCTATGATTAGAAATATGGAAGGATTGATTCTTATGACAATAGAACACCCTGATGAAAAATACTTAAATATGTTTTGGGAATGTATTAGTATGATGACAGATTGTAAAGTTTTTGTTTGTGATTTTGGAGAATCAAAATCTTTAAAAGCATTTAATCAAAAGGTATATGAATTATTACAATATTTGAGAGAACTCTATGTAAATGCTTATCCATTAGATAAAAAGCTAGAAATATTTACGGGAATAATTACATATTCTTACAAACGCTTAAAAGAAGTTGATGAACATAATTTGTATACTTCTATTTCAGGACGAAGTTGTGTACGAAGTCTCATAGAAAATTTTATCTTATCAAAATATCTAATCACATTTGAAAATAAAAAACCTGAAATATGGGAAGATTTTGAATATTATGGTTTGGGACAAATTAAAAAAATTGTTTTGGCTGAAAGACAAAACAATGCTCGTGAAGAAGAAAGTCATGTAGCATATAAGTATTTAGATATATTGTTAAATGAATTCACTATGGAAGAATTTACAGATATTGATGCTAGAGGATATTTTGATCAAACAAATATAAGGAAAAAAGCTGAACTCGTAGATGAAAAAGAGTTATATAAATTATATTACGACTATGATTCTCAATATGACCATTGTCTTTGGGGTGCTATACGAGAAAGTGCAATGCTAAAATGTGATAATTCAGCTCATCAATATCATTTGGTTCCTGATATTGATGATGAACAGAAATTAAAAACAATTTTCTATGATTGTATTTTTATAATGAAAAAAATGGTTTCATTCTATGCAACACAGATAGATATTCCTGAAGAACTAATAAAAGGTGTCATCGATTATATATATGATTAATTTGGAAAAAAGAATACTTAAGGTAGAAGAGGAATATTTGCAATTACTGCAATCCATTGATACATCGTTTGAAGAAAAATCTGTTTGTTCAATTTTGGATTCCATAAGATTATTCTGGTACAAAAATAGGAAACTTGTATCTTTGTATCTACAAACATTAAAAGGAAAAGAAGCATTTTCATATTCAGGTGCTACTCATCTAGATGTTAACGACAAAGAATATTATGGATTTTTGGCTGTAGGAAAAATTCATATTATGGACGACCAACTATATAAATACGCAGATATGATACTTTTTGGACAAAATGTTTCTGGAATTGAAATTATAAAGAAGCAAATATTAATTACATTGGTAGATAATATAAAAGTTTTACAAGAATTACGGGGAATAATAGTTTTATTACCAGTTAGATTGTTTTATGAAAATCTGCAAATAATACATAATGCAGCGGAAAAATGCTTTTTAAGTTTTTTTAATAATAAATATCCGTCGATACATTGTTTTTTAGAAGAGTGCAAAAGTGTAGATGATCTTATATCTAATATTTCCGAGGATATAATAAAAAGTATTTTTCTTTATGATAATGACGATTTTAATCTTTCAATTTATGAACGAATAAAAATGATTCCTGATGCTATTTCTAAAACTGGAAACGACGTATTTAAGTTTTTCTTAAGCATTCAGGGATTTCTAATATCTTCATTAGAAATGTTAGAAGTTATGCATGATTTTGACATAATTCCCATAGTAAGGAATAGGGCTACGTTATCGTATTTGTATTTATTAGAACCAAATCTAAATAATGACTTTCAATATTTAAATAAGATTGTTTTAGCAAATGAAATATTTGCAATAATTAATCAAAATAGAGAAAGGTTTGAAGGTCTATTACCGGAACAAGCAAACAATGTTTTTGATAAATCAAATATATTTGATGCCCTGTACAAAAAGTTTGGACTTGAAAATACATCTATTAATTCTATAAATTTACACGAACGTGTTGATGATATAAAACATACAGTAAATAAAATATCTATTCCATGATTGCAGTAATTTTTATTTATCGTTATACTTGCCGTAAAAAAATTACGGCAAATGTGTGTTTTTTAGTGCATTTTGCCGATAATGTAGTATAATTAATTGATGGGGTCTGATTATGCTAAAATCATTAACGGTAAGTAACTTTAGAGCTTTTAAAGAACCGGTAACAATCGATTTTTCTACAACTGGTAATTACTCTTTTAATACAGAAGCTGTAAAAGATGGCATTGTAAAAACAGCTGTAATGTACGGTAAAAATGCCAGCGGTAAATCTTCTCTTGGTCTTGCCATTTTTGATATTGTAGGTACTCTTACAGACAATTATGTAAATCCTTCATATTACATTAATTATCACAATCGCTTTAATAAAGATATTTTGGTTTCATTCGAATATACCTTTTCTTTTGACAATAAAGAAATTGTTTACGCATATACAAAAAATAATTTTAGAGACATTTTTTCTGAAAAACTAACTATCAACAATAAAGTTGTAGTTGAGTATGATCGTTTCAAAGATAAAAAGACAATAGAATTAAACATGGAAGGTTCTGAAAATATCAGTCTTGATTTGAGGCAGCTGCATTTTTCAATCCTCCGTTATATTAAGGCAAATGTAATTCTTGCAAAGAATGAAGAAAATGGATTGTTTTATAAAATGTATGAATTTGTCAATAAAATGCTTTTATTCTGGTCTTTGGAAACACGTGAATTTATTGGTTATACTCCAGCATCAGGTCAGTCATTAATTAACAAGATTGTTAAAGAAGGTCATTTTAAGGATTTACAGAAATTCTTTAATGATGCAGGTTTTGAAGATGAATTAGATCACAGAATTATAAATGGCATAGAACAATTAATGATAAAATATGGTAAAGATAACGCTATTGATTTTGGATTAGCCTGTTCTTCTGGTATGAGTTCTCTTCTTCTTGTTTACTACTGGCTCGAAGACATTGCAGATCCAAAAAAATGCCCATCATTTATTTTCATAGACGAATTTGATGCTTTTTATCATTTTGAACTTTCATATTTTATTATTGAGCGCTTAAAATCTTATGGCTGCCAGGTACTGCTTACAACACATAATACATCCATTTTTACAAACGACCTGCTCCGACCTGACTGCTATTACATCTGTTCAAAAGACAAGATTGTAAATGCTCATAATGCAACATTAAAAGAAATTCGCTTTGGTCATAATCTTGAAAAACTTTATCGCGGTGGTACGTTTGGTAAATGATTCTTTTTATCTTTGAAGGCAAAGACGACGAACCACGTCTCTACAAAACATTAAAAGAGATTTTCCACTTTGAACTGAATGAAGAAGAGATTCTTCATTACTACTGCAGCAATATTTTTTCTTTGTATGACAAGATTAAAGAATATGGTGTTTTTGATGGCTCTGTAAATCTTATAAATGTTTTGAAAGAAGAAGCCGCAAAACATAAAGAAGTGAAATCAGATTTGGACAGAATAAAATATTCTTACGAAGTTTCTGAAATCTTTATGTTCTTTGATTATGATATCCGCAAGCAGGATGAAAAGAATAAACTTACGATAGAGCAGCAAAATGCAAAGATTCTGGAACTCTTCAACTACTTTGAAAATGAAAGTCTTGATTCTGAGCGCAACGGAATAAAGCTGTATATAAATTATCCGATGATTGAATCTTACCGTTTCTTTAAGAAAGAATTACCTGATGAAGATTTTAAGAATTATACTTTTGATTTAATGAGCGGAAAAAGTTTTAAGAAGATTGTAGGAGAAGAATCATATTATAAAAACTTGAAGTATTTATGTTTTGATTTACATAAATCTGGAGAGTTGAAAATTCCAGAAGATAAATCTCGAACAGAAAAAATCAAACAAAACTGGCTTTACCTGAAAGAATTAAATATCAAAAAAGCTCATATTATTTGTGCAGATGATTATTCAATTCCCGAAAATAAAGATTCAATAAATCAGCAAACTATTTTTGATAAACAGATTGAAAAGTATGTAATTCCAAATCATGAAGTTGCAGTATTGAATGCTTTTCCACTGTTCTGGTTTGAATATATTGATGAACAAAAAATAAACAGGGGAAAATAGGGGAAATTAGAGGAAAATTTCCCCTATTTAAACGGAGAATCATTATGAACGAAAGTGACACAAGACTTAAGAAAATAGATCCTGCTCTTAAAGCTGCAGGATGGGGCGTTGTAGAAGGTAGTGATATCTTTACTGAACAGCGGGCTTATATTGTGTCGCCTGGTCGTATTGTTACAAAAGCAAAAAGAAACCCTGATAAAATCGATTATCTTCTTACCTACAAAGGTGTAAAGATTGGAATTGTAGAAGCAAAAAAAGATGAACTGGATGTAAGTGCAGGTGTTGAACAAGCCAAGAAATATGCAAAAGCCATGAATATTCGCTGGACTTATTCTACGAACGGCGACAAAATCTGGGCCATTGATATGTATGCAAAGCCCGGAGATTTTACAGAAGGCTTTGTAGATAAGTTTCCGACACCTCAAGAACTTTGGACAATGACCTTCCCTGATAAGAACGACTGGCGAGATAAATTTAATCTTTTACCTTTCAATCGTGATGGTGGAAAACAGCCTCGCTACTATCAGGAAAATGCTGTTAATGCTGTACTTGAAGCAATAAGTAAAAAGATAGACCGCATTCTTTTAACGCTTGCAACTGGTACCGGAAAAACTTATATTGCCTTTCAGATTTGCTGGAAGCTTATGCAAACCCGTTGGAACATTGCAGAAAACGGAAGGCTTCCCAAAATTCTTTTTTTAGCAGACAGAAATATTCTTGCAGACCAGGCCTTTAATGCCTTTGCTGCTTTTGACCAGAATGCATTAGCCAGAATCACACCAAAAGAAATCCGCAAGAACGGCGGTAAAGTGCCAAAGGGACAAAGCATTTATTTTACGATTTTCCAGACAATGCTTTGTGGAAGTGATGGAGAGAGTAAAGAGGAAACTGATAATATTGAATACTACAAACAATATCCTCAGGACTTCTTTGATTTTATCATTATTGATGAATGTCATCGCGGTGGCGCAAATGATGAAAGTGAATGGCGTAAATTGATGGAATACTTTTCGCCAGCTTATCAGCTTGGTCTTACTGCAACTCCTCGTCGAACAATAAATGGTGACACCTACAAATACTTTGGTGAACCTGTTTATCAGTATTCGCTTAAGCAGGGAATTGAAGACGGATACCTTACGCCTTACCGTGTAAAAAGCTGCACAAATCAGATTATTGATGAATATGTTTACAATGAAGAAGATAAAATTATTCGCGGTGAAGAACTTCTAGATAAGGAAAAAACTTATGATGAAGCCGATTTTTACCATGGAAAAATCAAGATCCGTGAACGTGATGAGCTTCGTGTAGAAGAGTTTTTAGATAGTGCAAATCCGGATGAAAAAGCCATTGTTTTCTGTGCTACTCAGAATCATGCAATGCAAGTTAGAGACATGATTAACAGTTATGCAAAACGTGGTACAAACTATTGTGTCAGAGTAACGGCTGATGATGGTAGCGAAGGCGAAGAACAACTACGCAAGTTTCAGGATAATGAAAAAACAATCCCAACAATTTTAACGACCTCTCAAAAACTCAGCACAGGTGTGGATGCTCAGAATGTTCGTAATATCGTCTTAATGCGGCCTGTTCCAAATATGATTGAGTTTAAGCAGATTATTGGACGTGGAACTCGTCTTTTTGATGATAAATATTATTTCACAATTTACGATTTTGTTGGTGCTCATAAAAAGTTCTATGATGAAGAATGGGATAATCCAAATCCAGTTTGTCCTATTTGTGAAAAATACCCTTGCGAGTGTAGCACTCATCCTAAATGTCCGGTCTGTGGTAAATGGCCTTGCGAATGTAAACGCCCTCCTCGTCCTTGCCCTGTGTGTGGTAAGTGGCCTTGTATATGTCCGCCAAAGCCATGTCCTATCTGCGGAAATCTTCCCTGCACCTGTCCTAAAGATGTTATCGAAATTGAAATAGGAAAGGGCAGAAAAGCAAAGATAAAGAAAGACTTCAATTGGGAAGAACGTATAATGTTCGACGGAAAACTCATTACGCTAAAAGAATTTGTAAACGTCCTTGTTGATAACGAAACGCTTCCTAAATTCTTTAAAGATGATGAAGATTTAAGAACTCAATGGCAGAATCCAGAAACAAGAAAAGCATTGCTTGAAAAAATGGAACATGACGGATTCTCTCTTGATAAACTTTTGAAAGTTCAGGAAATGTTAAACTATGAGAAGTGTGACCTTCTTGATGTTCTTGAATATCTTGCATACCAGACGAATCCTCTTGAACGCCAGCAGCGTGTATCTATGGTAAGACCTTTACTTGCAACCGAACTAAATGCAAAACAAACGGAATTTGTGGATTTTGTATTACAGCAATATGTCCAGCAAGGTTATGGTGAACTTTCAATGGAGAATCTACCTGAACTTATTAAACTCAAGTATGGAACAATAAATGATGCGAAAACAGAACTTGGTTCTCTTGTTGATATCAATAGAATATTTGTTGATTTCCAGAAAGAACTGTATGCAGCATAAGTTTGTTATCTATTTTAAGATTCTCCATCGGCTCCTACAGAATCCTTTATTATTTTGCAGGCGGTTTTACAAGGCTCCTGCAATTCTGTCGATGGCCTCTTTTAATAAGGCCTGTGGCGTAGCAATGTTTATTCTCTGGTAGCATTTTCCTTCTGCTCCAAACATTGTTCCGCGGTCCAGCCAGACTTTTGCCTTGTTTACTATCAGTCTGTCCAGTTCTTCATCTGTATAGCCAAGTGCAGAAAAATCAATCCATAAAAGGAAGGTTCCTTCAGGTTCAATCAACCGGGCCTGAGGAATTTTTTCCTTAAGATAAGACCGTACAAAGGCTATATTTTCCAGCAGGTGCTTTTTTAGTTCTTCCAGCCATTCCTTACCCTGTGAATAGGCGGCCTTTGCTGCAACTATACCCATAAGGCTTGGTTCATCATAACCGGTCTTATTTCTTTCGTCCTTAAATTTTGCCCTAAGTTCCGGGTTTTTTATAAAGTTTGTAGAAAACTGAAGGCCTGCCAGATTAAAGCTTTTACTTGGCGACATAGAAACAATACTGTTCTGTGCAACTTCTTCTGAAAGAGTTGAAAAAACAGTGTGAACATTTGGGGCATAAACAAAGTCGTTGTGAATTTCATCTGCAAAGACAATAACCTTGTGGCGCAGACAAATTTCTGCCAGACCCTTGAGTTCATTGCGGGTCCAGACTCTGCTGACCGGATTATGTGGACTACATAAAATAAAAAGCTTTACATCATTTTCTATAATCTTTTTTTCAAAGTCGTTAAAGTCTATCTGCCATTTCCCATCCTTTTCGTAAAGAGAAGATGTAACTGTACGGCGATTATTTGCTTCTATCATATTTTTAAAAGGATAATAAACAGGACTCTGAATAAGTACAGAGTCTCCCTCCTTTGTAAAAGCCTTTATTGCAGAGGAGATTGCAAAAACAACGCCCGGTGTAGTTACAAGTTCCCTGCGATCAAAAGTAAAGTTGTGTTCATTTTTCATCCAGGAAGCAAGGGCTGTATGGAACTCTTCATCCAGGCAGGAATAACCAAAAATTCCATGGTCAATTTTCTGGTGCAGGGCCTGCAGTATTGCGGGAGCTGTTGGAAAATCCATGTCAGCAACCCATAAAGAAAGAACATCTGCTGGTTTACCTCTTGCAACTGCAAGATCAATTTTGCAGGCATTTGTGTTGTGACGGTCGGTGATTTGATTGAAATTGTAACTCATATCAGGCTCCTTGTTATAAAAATATTTTGTAATACCTATTGACTCACTAGGTAAATGGTAGTATAACTTGAGTAACCTACTAAGTCAATAGGAAAAGTAAATTAGTTAATAGGAGCGATTATGGCAAAGATACTGGATCAGCCACGTTACAAATGTGCGCTTGCAGCAATGCAGACTGTTCAGGCAATTCCCGGAGCAATTCCAATCCTGCATTCAGGACCGGGTTGTGCTGCAAAATTAAATGATAATAACGGAACAAGTGGTCGTTACAGTCCAAACATTTTTCCGTGTACATCTATCAGCGAAAAAGAAGTTGTATTCGGAGGAAGCAGTAAACTCCGTTCAACTATAGAGAATTCCCTTAAGGTAATTGATGCAGATTTATTTGTTGTGCTTTCGGGCTGTACCGGAGAAATTATTGGAGATGATATTGAAGAGGTTGCAGGCAACTTTGCAAATGCAGAAAAGCCTGTTGTCTGGGCAAAGACTCCTGGTTTTAAGGGAAACAACTATGTTGGCCATGACTGGATTTTAAAATCACTTTTTGAGCAGTATCTTGCCGAAGCTGAGCCTGCAAAAGAAAAGGGACTGGTAAATCTTTTTGTAGCCCCTCCTCAGCAGGATCCTTACTGGCTGGGTAATTTACGCGAGATTGAATCTTTATTGCAGGCAATTGGTTTAAAGCCTAATACAATTTTTGGTTTTGACCGCGGACTTGAAAATCTTAAAAAAGTTCCAAACGCTGAGTTTACAATTCTTGTTTCACCATGGGCCGGACTTGAAAGTGCAAAATATTTGCAGAGCCGTTTTGGTATTCCTTTATTGCAGTATCCGGTTTTACCTATTGGTGCCAGCGAAACAACAAAGTTCCTTCGTGCTGTCCAGGATTTTACAGGAGCTGATAAAGGGCTCACAGAAAGAGTTATCGCCGAGAAAGAAGCTGAGTTCTACTATTATATTGAGCGTTTTGCAGATACTCTGCTTGAAACCCGTATTCTTGGAAAACGCTTTACTGTAGTAAGCGACAGCGAATATACAATTGCAGTTACAAAATTCCTGGTAAATGATATGGGTCTTTTCCCTGAGAAACTCTTTATTGTGGATGACGCTCCAAAAGCTTTCCAGCAGAAAATTACAGATGAAGTAAACAGTCTGAATTATGGAATAAAAACTCAGGTCCAGTTTACAACAGATGGACACGATATTCAGGAGCAGATTAAGGCTATGGATTTTGCAGGAACTCCTCTGATTATCGGTTCTAACTGGGAAAAGAAGCTTGCTGCAGAAATCGGTGCACATTATGTAAATGTAAGTTATCCAATGCTGGAAAAACTTGTAATTAACGACCACATTGCAGGCTATTCGGGCGGACTACATCTTCTGGAACAGATTTACACCGCCGCAATGAGTAAACTTAAATTATAGACATAAGAGCAGTTAGAAATAAAGGTTATACAGGCCCAAAGATGTGGGACGCAGGCGAAAATTAGGGAGCGGGCCCTGTGGGAAGGTGCCCTGATTTTCGCCGTTGCTGGGACCCGCATCTTTGGGCCTGTAGTAAGAAATAATTTATAGAGAGGTATTTATGCCATTTAATTTTTCAAACGCAAATATAGCAATTCGAGAAAATAGACTTGGTTCCATTACAGGTTTTGTGGGGGATCTTGAAACCCTTGTAAAAAAATCTGAGGATGGAAGTCTTCGTAACCGGGAACGCTGTTTCAGCCAGTCAAGTTCCTGCCTTTCAGGTTGTGCCCTAAATGCTCTGGCCGCCATTAGAAATGTTGCGGTCGTTTACCACGCTCCTGCCGGCTGTACCGCAATGGCCAGTAACGACGCTGTAAAATTCGGTCAGATTGCAGCCCGTGTAAATAAAACTACAAACTCAGTTTTTGTCTGCACTGACCTGAACGAAAAAGACACAGTTTTTGGTGCAACAAATGACCTTGCAAAAATTATCCGCCACACTTACGAAGCCTACAAGCCTGATGCAATCTTTGTTTCTACAAGCTGTGTTTCAGGAGTTACCGGCGAAGATGTTGATGGAGTTGCCAGTGATCTTAATGCAGAACTTCCTGTACCCGTAATTCCTGTTCACTGCGAAGGTTTTAAGTCCAGAATCTGGGCCAGTGGTTTTGATATTTCTGACCATGCAGTTTTGCAGGGAATTGTACAGCCACCTAAGCAGAAAAGACGCACAATCAATATCAAAAACTTCTACGAAAGTGCCCGCCCTCAGATCACAAAAATCTTTAATGAGGTTTTTGATGCTGAGCCTCAGTTTCTTTACTGTAACTCAACTATTGAAGAACTCAGCCACTTGAGTGAGGCCCTTGCTACAGTTTGTATCTGCGGTACTTTGGGAACCTACCTTGGAAATGCCCTTGAAGAAAAATACGGAGTTCCTTATGTGCGCACAATCAACCATTCTGGTGTAACCGGCTTTGAAACCTGGCTTCGTGGAATTGGAGATGCAATTGGTAAGAGGGCAGAGGCAGAAGCTTACATAGAAAAGCAGAGAGCAATTTACCTTCCTCAGATTGAAGAAGTAACAGCACAGCTTAAGGGGCTCAAAGCCGTAATAGGTATGGGACCAGGCTTTACATATGAAATTGCCCGAGTACTTCAGGAATTTGGCATGACAGTAGAATACGCTCTTGCCTGGCATTACGACTACAAGTACGACAACGGAAAAGTTCCTCCAGCCCTTGAGCATCTTCTTGAAAACTCTCCAAAAGATATGAAGGTTGCCGTTGCAGACCAGCAGAACTATGAGGTTTTGAACATCCTTAATCACTATAAGCCTGATGTTTATTTCAGCCGTCATCCGGGAACTACAGTTTGGGCCATAAAACAGGGCTTTGCCGCAGTCTTTGTGGCTGATGAATATACGGTATTCGGTTACGAAGGAACTTTGAGCTTTGCAAAGCTTATTCGCGACACTGTTACAAACCGCAGTTTTGAAAAGAACCTTGCTGCCCGCATTAAGCTGCCATACACAAAGTGGTGGTATGAACAGGGAGCAGACAAATTTATTAACGCAGAAGCTAAAAAGTAGGAGAAAAGTTATGGCAAAACAAATACACGACTCATTAACAGAACTTGTTGGAAATACACCGCTTGTAAGACTTCATGGTTACGAAAAAAAACTTGGGCTCAAGGCTCATCTTCTTGCCAAAGTTGAATATTTTAATCCAATTGGAAGTATTAAGGACCGCATCGTTCTCAGAATTATTGAAGATGCTGAGCGGGAAGGAAAAATCAAACCGGGGGTAACTACTCTTGTAGAATATACAAGTGGAAATACCGGTATTGCAGTAAGTGCCATCGGTGCAATGAAGGGGTACGATGTTACAATTTACCTTCAGGACGGGACAAGTCAGGAACGCTTTGACATTATGAAGGCTTTTGGGGCGAATGTAAGCCGCATAAGTGATGTACCCGAAATTCAGGAAGCATTAAAAACAACAAACGGAGACTTTGTTGCAGCAACAAATATATTAAAGCAGCATATCCGCGACCGCCAGGCAGCAGGAGAAAACATTTTCTTTGTAGACCAGATGCTAAATCCTAAAAATCCTCTGGCTCACCACGACACAACTGGGGCAGAAATCTGGGATCAGACAGAAGGAGACCTTGCCGCAGTTGTAAGTGCAGTTGGAACCGGTGGTACAATCCGTGGAATCAGCGATTATGTAAAGGCAAAAAATCCTGCAGTAAAGGTTGTTGCTGTAGAGCCTGCAATTGAAGCTACAGCCCTTACCGGTATCCACAACTTTACTGAAGTACCGGAAGAGCGTGTACCAATAACAGTTCGCAATACTACCGGTGTTTATGACGAAGTTCTTGTTGCAACTGTAAAACCTTCTTTTGAAGCAGCCAGAATTGTAGCAAAATCTGATGGTATTCTGGTTGGTAATTCAAGTGGAGCCGCACTTTGGGGAGCCACAGAACTTGCCCGCAGACCTGAGTATGAAGGAAAAAACATCGTAATTGTTTTTCCAGATACTGGTTTAAGATATTTAAGTACAGATTTATTTAAAGATTAAAATAAAAAATAATAATTTAAAAATTCTCCTGTTTTATGAACTGCCCTGCCACACTCTTAATATCCTTTCGTGTGTGAGGGGCAGTTCTTTTTATTATTGACAATCGTGTACTCAGATTGGATAATTAAAGAATAATTATTATTGTAGTAAAACGTTTTAAACTATATATTGGAGAGAGATATGAAACGATTTATTCCTTTCTTTGCTTTGCTATTTTTATGTCTGGTTTTAACAGCCTGTTCTGACCTTAACGGTAAACAGACTTCCGGTCCCCTTCCCGAAAAGAATGTCAGCGGACCAGTGTTAAATGTATCCCTTGAAGCTGCAATCGACACCCTTGATCAGCAGACTGCAGTTTTTGCCACTTCTTTTGAATTAATCGGAAATATGGTAGATGGTCTTATGCAAATGGCAGATGACGGTTCTGTTAAAAATGCCCTTTGTAAAGAGATGACTGTTTCAAAGGATGGTCTCCATTATACTTTTAAGCTTCGTGATGATGTTTTCTGGTCAAATGGTGTTCAGGTTACAGCCCGCGACTTTGTCTATGGCTGGCAGCGTGCAATTGACCCTGCTACAGGTTCTGAATATGCCTTTATGATAAGTGATATTGCCCAGATTAAAAATGCCACTGCCATTCAGGCTGGTCAGATGGAGCCAAATCAGCTTGGCGTCAGGGCAAAAGATGATTTTACCTTTGAGGTAGAACTTCAGGTTCCTGTTTCCTATTTTGAACAGCTTCTTTATTTCTGTACTTTCTATCCTGCAAATCAGGAATTCGTAGAAAAGTGTGGAGATAAATATGCTACAAGTCCAGAAACCTGTCTTTCAAACGGAGCCTTCCTTCTTACAGAATACAAGCCTGGTGCAACATCAATTTCTTTTATAAAAAACACAGCCTATTATGATGCAGATAAAATAAAGCTTGGAGGAATTCATTATGAAGTTTTGGCCAGCAGTGAAGATGCCCTTAGAAAGTATCAGAACGGTCAGCTGGACTTTGTTGAACTTTCCGGAGAGGCTGTTGTCCGCATGGAAAATTCTCCGGAATTCCGTCCTGTAGATTCAGGCTTCCTTTATTATCTTACCTTTAATTTTGATGACCCTCTTTTTGCCAATAAAAATCTTAGAAGAGCCTTCTCTTATGCCATAGACCGTGAACTTGTTGTTCGTCTTATGGCTGATGGTTCTGCAGCTGCCTATGCCGCCATTCCAAAGGGCTTTGCCTTCTCTCAGGATGGAAAAGACTTTACACCGGCTGGAGTTGAGTTCCCTGAACTTTGTTCTTACAATCCTCAGCTGGCCCGCCAGTACTACAACGAGGCTGTAAGAGAATTAGGAGTCAGAAATCTGAATCTTGAACTTCTTACTGCAGACGGCGAAACCCAGGTAATAGCTTCTAACTCAATAAAAGAGCAGATAGAAAGCCTTCTTCCTGGTACTCACATTAATGTTAAGGCTGTTCCTAAAACAGAAAGACGAAAAATCATGTCTTCCGGCGATTTCCAGTTTGGTCTTAATAACTGGGGACCTGACTATGCCGATCCAATGACTTACCTTGCCATGTGGGTAACCGGAAACGACAATAACCAGGGAAATTACTTTAATCCTGTTTATAATGCTCTTATTGCCAGCTGCACAGACGGTGAGCTTTGTACAAAGATTCCGGAACGCTGGGCTGCAATGAAAAAAGCAGAAGGTATGATTCTTGAAGATGCCGTAATTGCACCAATCTACCAGAAATGTAATGCAAACTTGATTAAGAGTAATGTAAAAGGTATTGCCTTCCACGCGGTTGCAATAAACAGAATATACAAAAGTACCACAAAATAAGGTTTAGAGAGGTTTATCTATATGGATGCAACTAAAAATAAGAGATATTCACATCTTGCCATACAGTTTTCTATTAATATCCTTGTTATATTAATAGTTTCCTTTGTTCTTCAAAATGTTTTTATTGTTCGTACAGTAAAGAATTCCTCAAAATCAGATTATTCTGACTTTAGTGAAAAGGTAATTGAAGAAGATGCCGGTAAGATTCAGTACTGGAATGAAGTTCTTGTAAACGACCTTCGTATTTATTCAGATAATGATGTTACAAAGGCCGGAGATGCAGATAAGATTATAAAGTGGCTTCTTACTCACGAAAATATCAGAAATCCTCTTTTCAATTATGTAATGTTCTGTACTCCAGATGGAGTAGGACATTCCAGCGACGGAAAAATATTAACAGTAATATCAAAGCCTTTCTTCCGTTCAATTATGAATGATAAAAAAGAGACTTATGTTTCTAACATTGACTTTCAGTTAGACGGTTCAGTCTGTTATTTTATTGCCCGTCCTGCTTATAATGCTGCCGGAAAACTTATTGGAGTTTTTGCAGGTGCTGTAAAACTGGATGAAATTGATAAGATGATTGGTGAACTTTCTATGGGTCAGAATGGAAAGGCAATCCTTGTTGGTTCAAACGGGGTTTTGATTTCTCACATTCGTGGAAGCAGCAAGTATATGGACCTTAATTATAGTGATAAGGCAGGTTATAAAGGACTTGATGAAATTGCCCGTCTGGCCTGTGCAGGAAAGAGTGGCGAAGGTTATTATACAGATCCTGACGGAGTCAAAACTTTTGCTTCGTATACTCCTGTTCAGGGAACTCCATGGTCTGCAATTCTTACAATTCCTCAGTCTCAGATTAACTCTGCAGGAAACAGACTTAGACTCATAATTGATACTATCAGTGTTATTGTTGGAATAATTGTTTCTCTTGCCTGTTCAACAATGCTTATTCTTGCTGTAAAACCTCTTAAACTTGTTCAGCAGTCAATTCATAATATTGCTTCCGGAGAAGCAGATCTTACCCAGCAGATTGTTGTAAAGAGTAAAAATGAAATTGGAGCTCTTGGTGATGGCTTTAACAGCTTTATGGAGAAACTTCGCTTTATAGTCAGCGGAGTAAAAGATTCAAAAGAAATGCTGGGGAATGTAAACGTTGGACTTCAGAAAAGAATTGAAGACAATGGAACTTCTATTCAGGCTATTATTGGAGATCTTAAAGATATTGATTCCCAGGTACAGAGTCAGGCTGCCAGTGTTAGTCAGACTGCAAGTGCGGTAGAAGAAATTTCTCAAAATATTGAATCTCTTGAAAAGATGATTGAAACTCAGTCTTCTGGTGTTGTAGAAGCTTCTGCAGCTGTAGAAGAGATGATTGGAAACATTTCAAGTGTAAATCATTCTGTTGGTCATATGGCAAAATCTTTTGAAGATCTTACTCACAACGCTCAGTATGGTATAAACTGCCAGAAAGATGTAAATGAAAGAATCAAGATAATTGAAGAACAGTCTAAGGCTCTGCAGGATGCTAACAAGACAATCAGCGAAATTGCAGACCAGACAAATCTTCTTGCCATGAATGCTGCAATTGAAGCGGCTCATGCGGGCGAAGCAGGAAAAGGCTTTAGTGTTGTTGCCGACGAAATCCGTAAGCTTTCTGAAACTTCAAGTGCCCAGTCTAAGACAATCCGCGAAGAACTTAATAATATTGAACTTTCAATTAATGATGTTGTTAATGCTTCCAAAGCTTCCAGTGAATCTTTTGCGGCTGTAAGTAATTCTATTAATTCTACACAGCAGCTGGTTCTTCAGATTAAGGCCGCCATGGAAGAGCAGCAGGAAGGTTCAAAGCAGATTGGTGAAGCCCTTAAACTTATGAATAACAATACCAGCGAGGTTAGGGCTGCTTCTCACGAAATGGCAGAAGGAAATAAATCAATTTTGCAGGAAGTTGATCAGCTTAGAACTACTACAGAAGTTATCCGCAGCAGCATGGATAAGATTTCAGAGAGTGCTGGAAATATTAATAATTCAAGTAATGCGCTCAATGAAATTGCAAATAATGTAGAATCTGCTGTAGGTCAGATTGGCGAGCAGATAGATTTATTCACTGTATAAGGTTTTAAAGCCAGATTTGACGGCAGTTTAATTCTTTATCGTCGTAAAGGTTCCTTAGAATGCATTTTCTTTCAACTTGTTTTACATTCTCGGGAACCTTTATCATTTTAAATACATTGTCTGAAATCATAATGGAATTGGCATCTTCATTGGCCTTTAGCTGGCCTTGTAAACGTACTGCAGCATTGATTGCTTCGCCCATGTATTCATGTTTTCCTAAAAGATTCATATGAATAAGGCGGCCTCTGTCTATTCCGTAGGCAAAGCCGAATCTTTTGGGTTCGATTTTGTATTCAGTAAGGATTTTTTCTAGAGTTTCACAAAAGATTTGATTACCTTTTTCCATGAATTCATAAAGGCTGTCTGCAAACTGATGGCGGTATAAAATAATAAAACCATCCCCCACAAATTTATAGGGTTTACATCTTATGGAAAAATATGGATTTCTGCTAAGTGTGTTAAAAATTGATTTCCAGAATCTGCGCCAGACTTTTATATTTCCTGAATTCTGAAGTTTTTCAAGAATTACAGAAGAAGAGCATAAATCCATTACAATAATAAAATAATAGTTTTTAAGATTTTCTTTTACTTCTTCTTCTAATTCTTCTAATTTAGCCAGCTCTTTTTTATCAGATAAAAACATGATTTCCTTCCGTGTCAAAAAAAATCTATATATTAATATAATCTTTTTCTTATTTATGTCAATTTTTAGGGATTGGGATAATTGACAAAGCGGAAAACAAGAAGTAAATTGTAAATACCTACTAAATAGATAGGTAAAAAATATATTTACAGGACATCACTATGACACTTCAGCAAATACGCTACATAATTGGTGTAGAGGAAGCGGGTTCTCTTAATAAGGCTTCAGAAAAACTTTTTATTTCTCAACCTTCCCTTACAAGTGCCGTACATGATGTTGAATGGGAGCTGGGCTTTGACCTTTTTCAGCGCTCTTCCCGTGGGGTAAGTGCAACCGAAAGAGGTGCCGCTTTTATTCAGGATGCAAAAAAACTCTATGCTCAGTATGAAGAACTTATAAAAAAGCACTGCGAAAATAAAAAAAGACACTTTTCTGTATCTGCCTTGTATTATGCCTTTGCAAGAAAAGCCTTTGTAGAAATTGTAAAAAACTTTTCCAGAGAAGCCTATGATTTTGCCTTCTGGGAAAAAAAAGCTTCTGATGTAATTGATGATGTAGCTTCCTCTAAAAGTGAAATTGGAATTCTATATTTAAGTGAATCTAACAGAGAATCTATTCTAAAAGCTTTAAAAAACTCAAATCTTGAGTTTAATCCTCTTACCGAATGTAAGGCCTTTGTTTATATGCATAAAAGTCATCCTCTTTCCGGTAAAGAAAGTATTTTGCCGGAAGAACTGGCTCCCTATCATTTTGTAACCTTTGACACAGATGATGTAAAATCTTTTTTTTCGGAAGAAGTAATTAAAAAATATAATTTTGATAAGGCAATTTACGTTGCAGACCGGGCTACAGAATTAAATCTGCTTAAGCAGTTGAATGGCTATACCTTTCTTTCGGGTGTTTTTGAAAGCGGGGGCGGGGATGATTTTATTCTTATACCCTTAAAAAATCCAGATTCTAAAATAAGTCACACTTTTGAACTTGGCTATATAAAAAAAACAGGCGTCAAAATGGATAATGTTGCTTTATCCTATATTGACGCCATTCGCCGTCTTCTTAAGAAGAACTAGGAATTTGTTGCCTTTATAATTTCATCTACATTCTTAATTATGGCCTGGGCAATTTCAGGCTTGTTCATTGTGTAAATATGAATGCCCCTTACACCATTTGAAATTAAATCAATGATTTGATCAGTTGCGTAAGCAATTCCTGCCTGCATCATAGCATCCGGAGAGTCTCTGAAGCGGTCGCAGATGGCAAGAAGCTTTCGTGGAATATAGGCGTTAGATAAATCTACCATTCGGCTTACCTGATTCGCATTTGTAATAGGCATAATTCCGGCCAGAACCGGTACATGAATTCCTGCTGACTGTAAGCGGTACAAGAAGGAATAGAGCATGTCATTATCAAAAAACATTTGTGTTGTTAAAAAATCTACACCGGCATCAACCTTATATTTTAAAGCTTCAATATCAGCTTCCCGGCTTTTACTTTCCGGATGTCCTTCAGGATAGCAGGCTCCACCAACACACATTCCTTCGTCTTTAAGAAGTTTTACCAGGTCAGAGGCATGTACAAAACCGGAAGGAAATACGTTTTCTCCGGTTACAGCGTCCTTTGGAAAATCTCCCCTCAGGGCAAGAACGTTCTTTATGTTTCTTTTTTTCAAATCATTAATTGTATACTCAAGGGCTTCTTTAGTAGACCTTACACATGTTAAGTGAGCCAGAGATGTTGTTCCGTTTTCTTCAATAGCCTCAGCAATTTCTGCTGTATAGCCCTTAGTCGTTCCCCCGGCACCAAAGGTTACACTTATAAAGTCCGGCTTTAGATTGGTAAGGGAAATGGCTGTGTTTTTTATTGATTCAAGACCTTCCTTTTTTTTAGGAGGGAAAACCTCAAAAGAAAGTGATACTTTTTTGCTGTTAAGAATGTCTGCAATTTTCATACGTTGATTTGTCATTCCTCTAGTTTACTGTTTGTTACCTGAACTGTCGAGCCTTTGAACCTTTTCTCTCAAGGTTCTTGCTGCTGCAACAAGATTTGCAAGGCTTGCAAGGGTTTCTTCTTCCCCTCTGGTTTTAAGACCGCAGTCAGGATTTACCCAAAGCTTTCTTTTATCTACCTTTGTGAGCATCTTTTCCAGGGCAGCAAGGATTTCTTCAACAGAAGGAACTCTTGCCGAATGAATATCATAAACCCCTGGGCCGACCTCGGTTCTAAAATCAGCTTCCTTAAGGGCATCCAGTATCTTTAAGTCTGCCCGGCTTGCTTCAAAGGTGATTACATCAGCATCCATAGCATCAATGTCGCGGATAATGTCATTGAACTCGCTGTAGCACATATGGGTATGAATCTGAGTCTGTGGCTTTACCTTTGCATGTACCAGGCGGAAGGCTGGAATTGCCCAGTCCAGATATTCCTTGTGCCAGTCCGAGCGGCGCAGGGGAAGTTTTTCTCTAAGTGCGGCTTCATCAATCTGAATGATTTTTATGCCGTTTTTTTCAAGATCCAGAACTTCTTCGCGAATTGCAAGGGCCAGCTGCCAGGCCTGTTCCTTAAGGCTTATATCTTCGCGTGGGAAGGACCAGTTCAAAATTGTAACTGGGCCTGTAAGCATTCCCTTTACAATTTTTTTAGTCTGCTTCTGGGCAAAAAGAGACCAGTCTACAGTCATAGCCTTAGACCGGCTGACATCACTCCAGATTACAGGAGGTTTTACACAACGGCTTCCATAAGACTGAACCCAGGCATTCTGTGTAAAAATATAACCCTGCAACTGGTTTCCAAAATATTCAACCATATCGTTGCGTTCGAATTCTCCGTGAACCAGAACATCAAGACCAAGTTTTTCCTGAAGGGCAATGCAGTCAGCAATTTTCTTTTTATTGAAGGCCTCATATTCTTCTTTTGTGATGCTGCCTTTTTTGTAAGCTGCCCTGTTTGTCCTTACATCCTGTGTTTGAGGGAAGGAACCGATTGTTGTTGTAGGAAACAAAGGCAGCTTAAAATTCTCATGCTGGATTTTTTCTCTTTCTCCAAAAGCAGGCTTTCTTATAAAATCTTCTTCAGAAAGATTTTCAAGGGCTTCTGCTACTTCCTGATTCTTTTTACATCTTTCCTTTGTAAATATTTTTTTATTTTCCTCCAGAGCAGAATGGGTTTGATTTGCAAGGTCCTTTAATTCTCGCAGTTTTTCTTCTGCAAAGGAAAGATATGCCAGAGTTTCGGAAGAAAGCTTTTCTTCACTTTCTTTTGTATAAGGCACGTGTAAAAGAGAGCAGGAAGTTCCCAGTACAAGATTTTCTTTTGAAACATATTTTTCAATTTGTGCAATAAGTTCATTTTTTTTCTGATAGTCAGCCTTCCAGATATTCTTGCCATTTATGATTCCGGCAAAAAGGAACTTGTCTTTTGGAAAACCTTTTGCTATAAGTTCAAGAGATTTTTTTCCTTCAACAAAATCAAGTCCAAGACCGTCAAAAGCAAGGCTTGTAAGGTCCTCGTAAATATCGCGGACATCACCAAAATAAGTTTGTAAAAGGATTTTTATATTTGTTTTATTTTTAATTTCTTTAATCAGATTCTGATAAATCAGGTTGAAAAGCATCTTATCTGAAGCGGTCATATCAAAAACAAGGGCTGGTTCGCAAAAAGAAATCCATTCTGCACCTTCCTTGCAAAGTTCTGCAGCAAGTCTGCTAAAGCCTTCTACTGCTTCTTTTGCAAAGTCAACAGCTTTTTTATTTCCTGTGTAAGTTGCAAGATGAAGAAAAGTGTATGGTCCAATTACAGATGGGGTACTTTCAATTCCTAGTTTTTTTGCTTCAACATATTCTTTTATAACTTTGTTATCTTCAATCAGAGAAAATTTTGTTTTGTCGTCCAGTTCCGGAACAATATAGTGATAATTTGTATTAAACCATTTTTTCATAGGCAGGGCTTTTACATCGCCGGCTTTGCCCTGGTAGCCGTGAGCTGCTGCAAAATAAGTTTCAAGAGGATTGAGCTTAAGATTTACATAACGTTCAGGAAGAGCAGAAAGCAGGTAAGCTGTGTCTAACATGTTATCATAAAAAGAAAAGTCGTTAGAGGGAATAAAATCTATGCCGGCCTCCTTTTGTTTTTGCCAGCCATAGGCTCTTATTTCTTCTGCTGTTTTTTCAAGTTCCCCGCTGGAAATTTCTCCTTTAAAAAACTTTTCACTTGCAAATTTTAACTGGCGTTTATTTCCAATTCTTGGAAAGCCGATTACAGATACTTTTTTAGACATAATTTCTTATCTCCTTTTTTTATAAAATCTGCATAAGTATAGTGATTTGATAGGTAAAAGGAAAATACTATATTCAATGGCTTTGCGATAGGTTAAAACTATGGTACAAATTTTCTTCTTATGTTATCATTCTTTTATGACCTTACAGCAATTAAAGTATGCAGTAGCAGTTGCAGATACTCACAACATTACAGAAGCTTCAAGACGGGTTTTTATTTCTCAGCCAAGTCTTACAGCGGCAATCCGGGAACTGGAAGAAGAAATGGGAATCATTATATTTTCCCGCTCAAACAAGGGTGTGACCATTACAAATGAAGGTGATGAGTTTTTGTCTTACGCCCGTCAGGTTCTGGAGCAGGCGGCTTTGCTGGAAGATCGTTTTAAGAATCCTGATAATGCAGCTTCCGGCAATACTATTTTTTCTGTAAGCTGTCAGCATTATTCCTTTGCAGTAAATGCCTTTGTAGATGTAATAAAAAAATATGGCGGAGGCTCCTATAATTTTACCTTAAGAGAAACCCAGACTCATGAAATTATAGAGGATGTAGCCCAGCTAAAAAGTGAAATTGGAGTTTTATATTTGTCCGGCAGAAACGAAAAAGTTATATCTAAATTAATAAAGAAAAATAATCTGCTTTTTGAAGAACTTTTTACTGCTCCTCTTCATGTTTTTATTTCAACAAAAAATCCTCTTGCTGCAAAAAGAAAAATAAAACTAAGCGATTTATCCGCCTATCCTTATTTATCCTATGAGCAGGGTGATTTTAATTCTTTTTATTTTGCAGAGGAGCCCCTTACAGAACTGGACTTTGACTGTTCAAAAAATATTCAGGTTAGAGACAGGGCAACTCTTTTTAATCTTTTAATCGGACTGGATGGTTTTACAATTTGTTCAGGTATTATCAGCCATGAGTTAAATGGACCGGAAATCATAGCCCGTCCTATGGAAAGTGACGAGCATATGACGGTTGGTATTTTAAGACAAAAGGGAATGCTTCTTTCCCGTTATGGAGAAGAGTATATCTCTGCCTTAAAAAAGCATGTAAAAAGACCTGCTAAATAAAATTAGTCCAAAGATGTTCTTCTTTTTCCGGAAGACCGAATTCCTTTTTACCAAGTGCAATGGACTTAATTAAGAAACTCATGTTGCGGGCAAGAACACGAAGGGTCTGCATTCCTTCTGCATCTTCTTCGGCCTGACCGGCTGCTCCTCCATGAATATTATTCCAGTACTGGCTGCTGGCAACAGGCATTCCGCTTATTGTAAAATATTTATTCAGAACATCAAAGGAAGCTGTAGTTCCTCCACGGCGGGCGCATACAAAACCTGCTCCTACTTTCATCGTTTTGTCAAAATGGCTGCTGTAAAATAATCTTTGTAAAAAAGCCTGAACAGTAGCATTTGGGGCAGAATAATAAACCGGACTTCCTACCACAAGACCATCAGCCTCCCTGAACTTTTCTGCTGCTTCATTGACAAGGTCATCAAATACACATTTACCTGCCTGACCACAACGGCCGCAGGCAATACAGCCGCGAATATCCTTGTTCCCGATATTTAGAACTTCAGTTTCAATGCCCTCAGACTCAAAAATTTTCTGCATTTGAAGAAGACCAAGCCCTGTGTTGCTTTTTGCCCTTGGACTGCCATTAATTAAAAGTACCTTCATAGTTACCTCGCTCTTATAGTTCAATTTTAACTGCTTCTATAAATAATTGCTATTGCTTGTATCTGAAAAAAATATTGGAATGAATATATAAAAAATTGTATACCTACTATAACGATAGGTAAAAGGAGGCGGCAGTATGAGTGATAAGGTTATTGAAATAGAAAATCTCTCCCTTTCATACGAAAATGACAATTCTACGTTTGAAGCATTAAAGGATATTAATCTTACTGTAGAAAGAGGAGAATTCATTTGTATTGTCGGTTCTTCAGGTTGTGGTAAGAGTACACTTTTGTCTGTGCTGGCAGGGCTTCAGCAGCCAGATAAGGGAAAATTAATAATTAACGGAAAGGAAGTTAAAGGTCCTGGAGTTGAACGTTCTGTTGTTTTTCAAAACTATTCGCTTTTTCCCTGGATGACAGCCTTAAAAAATGTTTCTTTTGCAGTTTACGAAAACTACAAAAAGAGAGGAAAAAAAATCAGCAGGAGGGAAGCTAACGAGATTGCCCGCTATTACCTGAACAAGGTTGAATTAAACCGTTTTGAACATAAACTTCCAGGGGAACTCTCCGGGGGAATGCAGCAGAGAGTCGCAATTGCCAGGGCAATGGCATCTTGTCCTGAAATTTTATTGATGGATGAGCCTTTTGGAGCTCTTGATGCAAAGATCAGAGAGAATCTGCAGTCTTTACTCTTAAAAATGTGGAGGGAGGATGAAAATAAAAAAACAATTATTTTTGTAACTCATGATTTAAATGAGGCTGTCTTGCTGGCAGATAGAATTGTTTTCATGATACCCAAGTATATTCATTCTGTAATTGAGAATAATCTTCCCCGGCCAAGAAACAATCCTCTGGTTCATGAATCTGCGGAATACAAAGCACTTTATCAGAAACTTGTTAAATATTTTTATAATGAAACCACAGAGTTTATCGAAGACGAAGGAGCTGCTTTATGAAAAACTTTTTTTCAAAATATATATTTAATACCGGAAATTTATTTTTCCTGCTTATATTTTTATCTTTTTTATTACCATCCAGATATGCAGTAGAGATGAGGGCTGGTTTAAAGAATCCTTTAGCTTTTGCAATTCTTCTTGGAATAATTGAAGTGTTTTTTCTATTCAGCCTGAGACGAAATAATAAAAGACAGGCTACTAAGGACATCGGAGCTTTTGTTTTTATTTTATTTTTTATCTGGGAACTTACTGTTACCCGTTTTAATCTTTTGCCTTATATTTTTATACCGGCACCGGAAAATGTTTTTTATGTTTTTATTGCAGATTATAAAGCAATATTAAAAGGTTTGTGGGCTTCTTTGTTTTTGATTATAAGTGGTCTTGTAATATCCACTTTTGCTGCGGTTTTTCTTGGAACCCTGGTTGGCTGGAATAAACGCCTTACCCAGGCTGTATATCCTGTGGCAAAAGTCTTTTCTACAGTTCCTCCGCTTATTTATACTCCCTATGTTGTATTAATAATGCCAACCTTTAAACTTGCTTCTCTGACTGTAATTTTCCTCAGTATTTTCTGGGGCACCTTTATGGGGGCAATTAATAATACTGCCTTTGTAGAAAAGAAAATTGTCAATTCTGCAAAAGTCTTAAATCTTTCAACTTCAACAATTCTGTTTAAAATTATAATCCCTTTTAATATGCCAAGAATTATAAATGCAATTCCTATTCATCTTTCTTCTGCCCTGATTACATTAACCGCGGCTGAATTAATAGGAGCTGACAGTGGAATGGGCTATTACGTAAGAATTGCCCTTAATTTTGCGAATTATGATAAGGCCATCGCAGGGATTTTTTTCATAGGTCTTGTTGTTACTTTTCTTAACGGCCTTGTAAATCTATTAAAAAGAAAATTAATAAAGTGGAATTACTAAATAAAAGAGGTTATTAAATGGCAGTTAATCTTAACACAACAGAAATTACTTTACGAGAAAACAGATTAGGAGCGGTTACAAATTTTACAGGAAGTCTTAAGGATTATTCTGCGGGAATTCATTCCTGTTCTTTGAAAAAATGTGAACGCTGCTTTAAACAGTCCAGTAACTGTCTGGCAACGGTTGCTTTACATCAGTTTATAAGAATTAAAAATCTGGCAATTGTTTATCATGCTCCTGCAGGCTGTAATGCTGTTATTACCGGGGAAGTTTTCAGAACCTCCTGGAAGGATTCAAAAATGACAGGAGATTATGAATCTAATCTGGGGCTTTATACTCAGTTTGTTGGAACTGATTTAAGTGAGTCTGATACAGTATTTGGGGCAACAAATAAATTAAGAGAAATTGTCAGAAGAACCTATGAACTTTATAAACCTGATGGAATTGTAATTACTACAAGCTGTGTAACAGGAATTATCGGAGAAGATGTTGAAAGTATTGCAGATGAACTTTCTTCAGAACTTCCGGTTCCAGTTTTTTCATCTCATTGTGAAGGATTTAAAAGTAATATCTGGGCAAATGGCTTTGATGTTGCTGATCACGCAATATTAAAAAATATAGTAAAGGCACCAAAGGAAAAAAGGAATGTAATAAATGTAAGAGACTTTCATGAGGTTGGAAGAGGGCAGATACGAGAGGCTCTTAAAGCGCTTGGCTACGAAAGTCAGTTCTTTTATTTTGGTTCTACGCTGGAAGAGCTTTCTCATATAAGTGAAAGTGCTGCCACTGTGTGTATTTGTGGAACATTAGGAACCTATATTGGAAATGCTCTGGAAGAAAAGTATGGGGTTCCATATATTGCTTCAGCCAGTCCAAACGGCTTAAGAGGTTTTGAAGAGTGGTATCGTTCTGTGGCAGAAAGACTTGGGAAAAGTCAGCTTGCAGAAAAATATATAGCTGAACAAAAGGCTTTATATCTTCCGGAAATTGAGGAAATAAAAAAAGTTCTTAAAGGTAAATCCTGCATAGTTGCAGCAGGGCCTGGTTTTAGTCTTGAAATGGCCAGAGTTTTACAGGAACTTGGCCTGAATGTAATTTATTCAATTTCCTGGCACAGTGATTCCCGCTTTGATAATGAAAAAGCTCCGGAATATATTGAGCATGCAGAAGCCCAGCTTTCTCCGGAGCTTACTGTAAAGATTTCTGATTTGCAGCACCACGAGCTGGAAAATGTTTTATATCATTACAAGCCGGACTTTTTTGTTGTAAGACACAGGGCCGTAGGCTCAATAGGTTATAAGCATGGCTGTGCAACTCTTTTCTTAAACAATGAATATTCTATGTTCGGATATAAAAATGTTTTAAAGCTTGCCCGTGATTTAAGAGATCTGCTGATTAATACAAGCTTTGAAAAAAATCTTGCAAGTCATATTAAATCACCTTATACAAAATGGTGGCATGAACAAAAAGATACCAGGTTTATTGCACAATAATATATGAATAACAAAAAGAAAAAGGAGTCAAAAATGAAAAAACAAATTTTAACCGCTGAAATTTTATTTATCACACTTTTGCTGACAGGTTTTTCTTCCTGCAGGGGAAAAGAGGAGAAAAAAAATGTAAGCCTTCAGACAGTAAAGCTTGCAACCAGCAATACTTCTGCACTTTATAATCCTTCAATTCAGATTGCAGATGAAGAAGGAATTTACGAAAAAACGAATGTAAAGGTAAAATATATTCCTTTGGATCGTGACGGTTCTTTTGAAGCTCTTGCTACCGGAAAGGTTGATGCCACTTATGCAAATGTCATTCCTCAGTTAAGTATGGGGGCGCAGGGTACAGATATTGTTGCTTTTGCGGGAACCCAGGGAAACGGAATGGTTGTTGTTGCAAGACCGGAAGTTGCAGATAAACTGAAGGATTTAAGGAACTGGAAGGGTATTACAATCGCTGTTCAGCATACAACAACTGTTGAACTTATTGCCCGCTATTCTCTGGCAAAAAAATGGGGTTATAAGATAGGTGAAGATATATTCTTTAAAAGTTTTCCTGATTATCCTACCGCAGTTTTAGCTGCCGTGAAAAATAATGCAGAGGTAGCTCTTCCAAATCCACAGACTCTGGAATCTGCTTTGACGCAGGGCTTAGTTTACCTTTTCCCTTCTACCGTCTTTGAAGAGGATTATGTATGCTGCCGCCAGTTTGCCAACGGAAATGATTTTAGAAAGAATCCAGAAAAATATAAGAATTATATAAAAGGTCAGATTTATGGTTATAAAATTCTTATTACTGACAAGCAGAAGGCTGTGGATTCTCTGGTAAAGGCTTCCGGCCAGACAGAATCTTATGTAGAAAAGTATTTTTATGATAAGGAATACAGTGGTCATCGTACTTATAAACCTGATCCAAATTATAATGGAACTTTAATTCTGTATGAAACAATGGAGGAAATAGGAATGATAGAAAAACCTCTGCCGCTTTCAAGTTTCTTTGATATAAAAGTTTATGCAAAGGCCCTTAAAGAGGTTATAAAAGAAAATCCGTCAGATGACTTCTTTAAAGAAATGTGGGATTTCTTCCTTACACATAATGATAAGCATCCAGATTTTAAGGCTATAGCCTCTTTATAAGAGACCTTAGCCCTTCTAAAAAGGGGCTATAAACAAAAGCTATAACCGTTATAAAAAAAATATATTTGCGGGAAGTCTTAAAAAAATATATAACCTAGTAAGACACTAGGTTATAAACAGAGGTAAGATATGAGATTCTTAATAAATTTGAGACTTTCTGCAAAATCAATTCTTTTCAGGGCTTTACCCGCTTTAGGAGTTTTAATTGCCCTGGCAGTTCAGAATTTTGTAGCTGACAGTCCTTTGCATCCTGTAAGTACAAAATCTTATTATAATAAACTTCTGCTTATTCTTTTACTTGCAGCTTTTGTACTTTTTATTCATTCCTTTTTTATTAAAAAACTTAAAACAGCTCTGGAGTTTAAAGGCCCATTTTTAGCAGGGGCAGCAATCCTTCTTACATTATTAAATCTTATTACTGCAAAGTTTGCCCTGCTGCCGGTAATCTTTTTTCCAAGCTTCGATAACATACTTGCAGTCTTTGTAGATCAGTCAGGTCTTCTTGGAAAATGTATCTGGTATTCTTTCCGTCTCCTTTTGCTCGGAGTTTTCTGGGGAGTGACAGTTGGTTTTATTACCGGCGTTTTTCTGGGCTTTAGCCGTCACGTATATTACTGGATTAATCCATATATCAAACTGATAGGTCCAATTCCGGCTACAGCCTGGATTCCTCTGGTTCTTACAACCTTTCCAACACCTTTTGGTGCCAGCGTGTTTATCATAGCACTTGCAGTATGGTTCCCGGTTCAGCTTATGACAAGCTCGGGTATTCAGAACACAAGCAAAGTTTATTTTGAAGTGGGCCGCACTCTTGGAGCGGGAACCTTCTTTCAGGTTTTCCGCATTGCAGTTCCAGCAGCCCTGCCAAATATTTTTCAGGGAACCTTTAACGGAATCTGTGCAGCCTTTATTGCCCTTATGACCGCCGAAATGTTCGGTGCAAAATATGGAATCGGCTGGTACATAAGTTACCAGAAAGCAATGATGATGTACCCGGGTGTATATGCGGGGCTTATTTTAATTGCCCTTTTCTGTACCGTGATTATTACAGCCCTTTTTAAGGTGCGACAAAAGCTTTTGAGCTGGCAGAAGGGATTAATTAAGTGGTAGTGATGAAAAAATTACATCCATGTAATTTTTTCATCTGCAGTTTTGCAAAAAGCAAAACTGCGTCAGGCAGTGCTGCATCCATGCAGCACAACACAGGAGAATAGAATGTCTGGAGAAATTAAATTATCAAATATAACAAAAATCTTTAATCAGGGAGCAGCCGAAGAAGTCATTGCCCTTAAGGGGGTGGATTTTACAATTCCTGCGGGAAGCTTTGTTTCTTTGATTGGACCTTCAGGCTGTGGTAAGACAACTTTGCTTCGTTGTATCGCAGGTCTGGAAACTCCTACTTCCGGCGAGGTGCAGGTTGACGGCACAAAAATCACAAAGCCTGGAAGTGACAGGGGCTTTGCCTTCCAGCAGGCAAATCTCTTTCCCTGGCTTACAATCCGCGAAAATATTGCCTTTGGACTTAAAGCCCGCCACATTTACAAGGAACGCAAGGCCGATGTTGATGAGTTTATAAAACTTGTTGGTCTGCAAGGTTTTGAAAAATCTTTCCCTCATCAGCTTTCGGGAGGAATGAATCAGAGGGCAAGTCTGGCCCGAGCTCTAGTAGGGCATCCAAAAATTCTTTTACTTGATGAACCGCTTGGAGCTCTCGATGCCTTTACCCGAATGACCATGCAGGATGAAATTATCCGCTTATGGAAGGAGCACAATACTACCATGGTAATGGTTACACATGATGTAGATGAAGCTGTTTATCTCAGCGACTATGTTGTTGTTATGAGTCCCCGCCCTGCAAAGGTGGAAAAAATCATAAAGATTAATTTAAGTCATCCCCGGGCCCGTGGCCAGGATGTTTTCTTAAAATACAGAACACAGATTCTGGAAATACTGAACTATGCCGGTAAAGTTCAGGAAGTTGAATATGCTATATGATGCAGAGCATTATTGTAATTATAAAACTTTGGAGGTTTTACTAAATATGAAAAAATCATTTTTTATTATGGTAGCGGCTGCAGTTTTGATGCTTGCAGGCTGTTCAAAAAAATCGGCTTCTGCTGATGGAAGTTCAAAATCAGCTCAGAAGGTTGTTAGAATTAACTTTCAGACCGGAAGTCTTTGTTATGCGCCAACTCATGTTGCCATGAAGCTTGGACTTTTTGATGAAGAACTTGCAAAAATTGGTCAGAAAGCAGAGTACGTTCACATCGTAGAAGGCGGCGCAACTCTTGGCGAGATGATTGCATCGGGAAAGGTTGATGCAGGCTACGGCTTGTATGCAACTCAACTTCAGGCTATGGAAAATGGACTTCCAATTTCCTTTACTTCTGGAATTCACATTGGCTGTACTAAATATTATGTTCGTGCAGACAGCGACATTAAATCTGTTGCTGACCTTCGTGGAAAGAAGATTGGAGTTCCAGGACTTGCGGATTCATCTGTTATGAACCTTAAACGTAAACTTATGGATTTGGGAATTGGAGTTACTGCAGATAACAATGAAGTTGAGTTTATTGCATATGCTTCTGCAGATCTTGCAATTGCCCTTAATAACGGCGCTGTAGATGTAATTGGCGCTCATGACCCGGTAGCAACTAAGGGTGAACTTGCCTATGGTTTTAGAAAGATTCTGGATACAGGAACAGATGAAAAGTTCAGTAAAGAATACTGCTGCCAGCAGTTTGTAACACATAAACTTTTGCGCGAAAATCCGGAAGGAGCTGCCGCCGTAACAAGAGCCTTGCAGAAGGCTTCTGCATATGTTCAGGCAGAACCAAGAGCTGCTGCTCAACTTCAGATTGAAAATGATCTTTGTGCCGGAGATTTAGACTTTAATGCAGCCCTGCTTGAAGAAATCAACTACCAGCCAAGCCGTTCGCTTGGTAAGAAGACCTTTGATTCTGCTGCCCGCCAGCTGCAGGAAGCCGGAATACTTAAGGCTTCTACAGATATAGAAAAGTTTATCGAAACAGGCTATATCGAACTTTTTGGCGTACCAGACGGCTATATTTATGATAGCGCAACAAAGACTTATAAGGAAATTAACGGTTCCCGCGCATAAAATCGCATAAAATAAGGAGAAAATCATGAAAAATCTTAATATTATTTTATCGTCACTTACAGCTTTACTTGGTCTTCTTGTTGGCATTGCCCCTTACACTTTTGCAAAAGTATGCGCAATGGCAAGCATGCATTGTCACAAGGTAACAGCCCCTCTTGTTCTTGTTTTTGGTATTTTGATTTTTGTTATTTCTGCAGCAAACACAATTATTTTATGGAAAAAGCAATAACAATAAAAAGACTTGCGCTTGAAAATATCAGGCGCAAGCCTTTCCGAACGGCAGCCCTCATCACACTGACTTCACTTTCAGCAGCCGTACTTTTTGGAAGTCTGATTATAACCTCAAGCCTAAAAGCTGGCATCAAGGGATTCAAAAATCGTCTTGGCGCAGATCTTATGATTGTTCCAAAAGGTTATGAAGGCCAGCTGGAAAATATTCTTCTGAATGGAGATCCAAATTATTTTTACATGGATAAAAGTGCCGAAGAAATTGTCCGCACTGTCCAGGGAGTAAAAGAAGCAAGCGGTCAGTTTTATCTGACAAGTCTGAGTGAAAGCTGCTGCGATTTCCCGATTCAGATTATCGGCTTTGAGCCAGATACAGACTTTTTAATTCAAAACTGGGCAAAGACAAAAGTCAGACCTCAGAAAGGAAGCGAATATATTTTCGCAGGAAGCAATATCTCAACTCCAAATAAAGAAGTAAAGTTTTTCGGTCAGCAGCACAAAATAACCTCCCGCCTTTCTAAAAGCAGCACGGGTATGGATAACGCAATCTACACCGACCTCAATACCCTGCAGAATATTTTTGAGGATGCAAAAAGCAAGGGCTTTGGTTTTATTTCTGATGGAGACACAAACACAAAAATCTCTTCTATTTTTGTAAAGCTTGAAGCAGATGCAAAGGCCGACAGTACTGCCCTTAGAATAAAAACTGCTCTGCCAGACGTTCAGGTAATTACAGGTTCATCTTTCATTTCAAATCTTGCAGAACGAATTTCAGCCTTTGTGATTTTTCCTCAGGCATTAAGTATATTTATTCTTTTAGTTACAATTTTTACACTGGGAATTGTTTTCTCCCTGATTGCAAATGAACGCTTCAAGGAATATTCCATTTTGAGAGTTCTTGGAGCCGACAGTGGCACTCTTAAAAAGCTTCTTTTATTTGAAGCAGGCAGCATAGGATTCTTTGGAGCAATAATCGGAATCTTTATTTCGGCCCTTATAGTCCTACCATTCAACCTTTTGATTTCAGAAAAAATCGGATTACCATTTTCACTGTCAAATCCGCTTGTAATTACAGGCTTTGCCTTAATCAGCTTTGCAATAATAGTTTTAGCAGCATTAATTTCTGCCCTTTACAGCGCAATTAAAATTTCCAAAAAGGAAGTGGTTTTCAAATGATAGAAATAAAAAATCTTACAAAAAGTTTTCAGACTCCACGTGGAAAAATTACAGTTCTCAATGATTTTTCTCTTACTGCTCAGAAGTCCACTTTCCTTGGCATTGCCGGAAAATCTGGGGCGGGAAAGAGTACTCTTCTTTCCCTTATTGCAGGTCTTCAAAAGCCTGAAAGCGGTGCAATAAAGATTAGCAGCGGGGAGAATGAAACTTTTCCGCTAGAAATTACCGGCATGAGCGAAAAAGAACTTGCTTCCTTTAGAAATAAAAACATAGGCTTTGTTTCCCAGGAACAGAGTTTTCTTGAAAATCTTACTGTACTGGACAATGTAAGGCTGCCAGCTTATCTTTCAAAAGAAAAGTCCCACACCGCCACAGAAAAAATCACCGAGCGGGCCCGCAGCCTGCTTAAAGATTTTGGTATTGCCCATCTTGCAGATCAATACCCGCAAAATCTTTCCGGTGGAGAAAATCATCGTGTTCTTATTGCCAGGGCTCTTATCAATAACCCTCAAATAATTCTTGCAGATGAGCCAACCGATTCTGTTGACCGGGAGCGTAGTGACGAAATCATCAAAATATTCCGCAGTCTTGCCGATCAGGGCAAAATCATAATTCTTGTGAGTCACGATGCTGAGGCCCTTAAGCTTTGTGACCAGATTATTTACCTCTAGAAGAAAGTTTTATATACTTTTATATATATGAAAAAAGGTTTGATTCTTGAAGGCGGCGCAATGCGGGGCATGTTTACTGCCGGCGTCCTTGATGTATTAATGGAAAATGGAATTGAATTTGATGGTGCAGTAGGAGTTTCTGCTGGAGCAACCTTCGGATGTAATTTTAAATCCCGCCAGATTGGGCGTACAATCCGTTATAATAAAAAATACTCTTGTGACTGGAGATATTGTTCCATTCGTTCTCTGATTTTTACAGGCGATCTTTATGGAGTTGATTTTTGCTATAAAAAACTGCCTGAAGAACTGGATGTATTTGATAAGGAAAGTTACAAAAAAAATCCAATGGACTTTTACTGTGTTGTCTCAGATTGTGACAGTGGAAAACCGCTTTATAAAAAGCTTGTAAACTGTGATGAAGAAGATCTTGTCTGGATGAGGGCTAGTGCCTCCATGCCTCTTGTAAGCCGGGTTGTAAAAATTGATGGTCACAGGCTTTTAGATGGTGGAATGACAGATTCAATACCTTTGAAATATTTTGAAAGCCAGGGCTATGATCGTAATCTTGTAGTTCTTACCCAGCCCCGTCAATATCAAAAAAAGCCTTCCAGCCTTATGTGGTTAATGAAAATTCTTCTTTTCAAGTATCCGAAGCTTGTTCAGGCAATGAGCCGACGTCATATCCTTTATAACGAAACTACTGCCGAGGTTTTTAAGAAAGCTGATGAAGGTAAGCTTATGGTAATTTGTCCGGAAGAAGCTCTTGGAATCAGCCGTACAGAAAAAAATCCAGAGGAACTTGAAAGAGTTTACCAGCATGGAAGACAAAGAGCTCTAGAAATGCTTCCACAAATTAAAAGCTATCTTGCATAAAAAAAGTGAGTGACTAACAGGAAAGGGCTTTTTCCAAATCTGCAATTAAATCATCAACATTTTCAATGCCAACAGAAAGCCGCAGAGTTTCGGGAGTTATTCCATTTTTTAATCGGAGCTCTTCGGGAACATCTGCATGGGTTTGGGTTGTCGGATAGGTGATAAGGGTTTCAACACCACCAAGACTTTCGGCATATTTTATCAGTTGCACTTTTTCAAGTACGCTAAGTGCTTTTTCTGTGCTGTTAAGGCGGAAGGTTACCATTGATCCAAAACCCCGTGACTGTCTCTGCATAATTTTGTGTCCCGGGTGTTCTTCAAGGCCCGGGTAAATTACCTTTGTAACAGCCTTTTGTGTTTTTAGCCAGCTTGAGATTTTTTTTGCATTTGCCTGGGCTTTTTCCATACGGATTCCAAGTGTTTTTATTCCGCGTAAGACAAGCCAGCTGTCAAAAGGAGCAAGTCCTGAGCCTGTTGTTTTGATGAGAAAGCGCAGCTTTTCCTGCAGTTCAGGTCTGCTGGTTACAATAAAACCTGCCAGAGTGTCGTTGTGGCCTGCAAGAAATTTTGTGCCGCTGTGAATTACTACATCAGCTCCAAGGACCAGAGGGTTTTGAAAGTAAGGCGACATAAAAGTGTTATCTACAATCAGGAGAATGTTGTGAGCGCGGGCAATTTTTGCCATGGCGGCAATGTCGGTTACGTTCATCATAGGGTTTGTTGGAGTTTCAATATAGATTGCCTTTGTTGCAGGCCTTATTAAACTTTCTACATCATCGCTGGAACAGTTTGCGCGGGTAAATTGAATTCCATTTTTTGAAGAAACATTATCAAAAAGACGGATAGTGCCGCCGTATAAATCTGAGTCAACAATAAGATGGTCACCTGGTTTAAATAGTTCCATAAGAAGTGTGATGGCTGCCATTCCGGTAGAAAGGGCGAATGCATCCGTGCCCCCTTCCAGCTGGCAGACAATTTTTTCAAGCTGCTCGCGGGTTGGGTTTTGAAGTCTGGAATAATCAAAGCCAGTGGATTTTCCAACTCCAGGATGAGCATAGGTTGCAGTCTGATAAATTGGGAAGCTGATTGAACCGTAATGATTACAGTCTTCGCGACAGACAGGCTGTCCGTCATCATTTTGTTCTGTTTCAAGATGTATGCATTTTGTTTCTATATTCATTTTTCCTACTCCAGAATGATTGTACACTTTAGATGAAGGCAAATATTATTCAAACTTTAAATAATAAGCAGAAAGTTTATTAAGGGCTTCTTCTACAGGAAGTTCAATATCAAATACGCTGATGGCATTTCGTTCAAACTGCCTTCTGATATTCTGACCGATTTGTCCCGCAATAATTGCACGACAGTCCAGCAATAATTCGACCGCTGGTGAAAGTGGGCCAGAAGCTCCTCCTCCACAGCCGCCGCCTGAACCGCCGCAGCCGAAAGCCCCTCCCGAGCCGCTTCCGCAGCCAAAGCCAGCTCCACAGCCGCCACCGAAGTCTTGTGGTGACGAAGTTTCAGGCGATGCCGGCTCATTTGCAGAGGCGGGCACCTCGCGTTTTTCTGTAAATTCAAACTTTTTATCTTTAAGTTCGTAAATAAAAAAAGACTTAGCCTGACCAAAGTGTAAATCAATATTGAGGCCATCGGAACTTGCAACTGCAACTTTTATACTCATAAGAACTCCAACTAGATCTTATAATCATCCTCAAGGGCATCCATTAAACCATACTCAAGAAGGATTTCTTCAAGGCGTTCCTGGGTCATTGGAGTTGGAATTGAAAAGTTTGTATTGTTGATTACAGCTTCTGCAAGGTTTCGGTATTCCTGAGCCTGAGAAGAATCCGGCTTGTACTCAATTACAGTTTTGCGGTTGATTTCTGCTCGCTGTACGATGTTGTCGCGAGGAACAAAATACAAGAGCTGAGTTCCAAGCTCTTTAGAGAAGGCCCGGAGCAAATCCAGCTCGCGGTCTACGTTACGGCTGTTACAGATGATTCCGCCAAGGCGTACACCACCGGCCTTTGCATAACGGCTGATACCTTTTGCAATATTGTTGGCGGCATACAAAGCCATCATTTCTCCAGAAGCTACAATGTAAATTTCTTTTGCTTTTCCTTCGCGGATTGGCATAGCAAAACCACCACAAACAACGTCACCAAGAACATCGTAGAAAACAAAGTCCAGGTCGTCTGTATATGCACCAAGATTTTCAAGCATGCTGATTGAAGTAATAATACCGCGTCCTGCACAGCCAACTCCAGGTTCTGGTCCACCTGACTCAACGCAGCGGGTTCCTCCAAAGCCTGTTCTCATGATACGGTCAAGTTCAACGTTTTCACCTTCATCGCGGATTGTATCAAGTACAGTTTTTTGTGCAAGTCCTCCAAGGAGCAGACGTGTAGAATCTGCCTTAGGGTCACAGCCAACAACCATAACCTTTTTTCCATGTTCAACGAGTCCTGCTGTGAGGTTCTGTGTAGTTGTGGATTTTCCGATTCCACCTTTTCCATAAATCGCAATTTGTCTAATCTCAGCCATTGTATACTCCTTTTATGCTGTATAAACCCACTCAATTAGTAGGTAAATACAATATAAAGATAATAACCTACTATGTCAATAGGTAATAATACTTTTAAATCACTCTTTTATAAAACTTTTATGAAAACAGCCCCTGTATACGGTTGAATTTCCATACTGACAGGATGGCGTCATCAATGCTGCCGGGCAGCTCCATTACTGTAATTTTATTTGCTGCCAAAAGAGAAGCGGCAGCTGAACCCAAACGTGAAACTATAATATATCTGCAGTCCAAAAAAGCCTTTACACTTTCTGCCATAGCTTCTTTATTATGAGAACCATCCTGGCAGACAGGCTTTACAATGCGTTCCTCGGTCAGATCATAACCGACTTCGTCATCTACTGAATAAATATAGAATTTTTCGCAGCGTCCATAATGCTGATTTACAGTTTCGCCGTCTGTAGAGGCGACGGCAACCTTGTATTTTGAAATTGAATCAGCCATGAGAAAAGTTTTCCTTTATGCCGTAAGCCCCAAGGTTTGCATAAATCTGCTTTGAAAATTCTGTTCGGCCCGGAACACCAATTGCATCAGCCCTGCAGTGGTTACAATGCAAAAATAATTCTATATGTTTTGATGCTGCGGCACTTGCTGCATGAATCTCCTGACAGGTTGGGGCAGGCTCATCTGCCAGTTTTGCAGTAGGAATTAAAGGAATGATATTGTATTTTTTTGCTCCTGCAGCAGCTACTGTTTCTGCAATTTTTTCTATGTGATTGCCGTTTATGCGGGGAACAAGCACACTATTAACTTTTATAGTTATTCCGGCATCAGCAATTTTTCTGATTCCTGAAAGCTGATTTTCTATAAGGATTTTTGCAGCTTCTATACCTTCAATTTTCTTACCGTGCCAGACAATGTAATCGTTAAGCTGAGCTTCTATTTCTGGATCTACAGCATTTACTGTAACTGTAAGACTGTCTATTCCTGCTGCAATTATTTCATCTGCTCTTTCTGCAAGAAGAAGTCCATTTGTGCTCATACACTTGATAAGCTGGGGAAAGTGGCGGTCTATAAGGCGGAAGGTCTTAATTGCATTGTCGCTGGCAAGGGTATCACCAGGTCCTGCAATGCCTGCAACCTTAATATCAGGACTGATTTCCAGTGCTTTTTGTATAAGTGGAATTGTTTCTGCAGGTTTAAGAACTTTTGAGGTTACTCCCGGACGATTTTCTGTATCATTCAGGCTTCGTTCACAAAAACGGCAGGCAATATTACAGCCTGGACAAACCGGAAGGTGAATACGACCGGTTTTTGCTCCATGTGACGCAAAGCAAGGATGATTTTCCTGTAATTCTGTAAACGATTTAGCCATTTTTGTGCTCCTTTTTAATTAGTCTGGGTATCAAACTAGTAAAATAATAGATAAAAAGCCTAAAAAAAACAGTGCACAAGGCACTGTTTTACTTTTGAATTTTTATTTAGTTGTCGCTAAAAAGTGGTGTAGATAAATAACGGTCTCCAGAGTCTGGAAGGAGAACTACAATAGTTTTTCCTTTGTTTTCTGGTCGCTGAGCTATAATCTTAGCTGCTTTGAGAGCGGCACCTGCAGAAATTCCAACAAGAATTCCCTCACTCTGAGCAAAGGCTCTGCCTTCTGCAAAAGCATCATCATTATCAATTGGGAGAATTTCGTCATAAACCTTTGTATTTAATACATCAGGAATAAAACCTGCTCCGATGCCCTGGATTTTATGAGGACCTGCTTCGCCTTTAGAAAGAACAGGGCTTGTTGCTGGTTCAACGGCAACAACTTTTACATTTGGATTCTGTTCCTTAAGATATTCTCCGACACCAGTAATAGTTCCACCAGTTCCAACTCCGGCTACAAAAATATCTACTTTTCCGTCTGTCTGCTTCCAGATTTCTGGACCTGTTGTTTTTTTATGTACGGTAGGATTTGCAGGGTTTATAAACTGTCCTGGAATAAAGCTGCCAGGGGTTGCGGCATGTAATTCTTCTGCTTTTGCAATGGCACCTTTCATGCCTTTTGCACCTTCTGTAAGAACAATCTCTGCACCGTAAGCTTTAAGAAGATTTCGGCGTTCAACACTCATGGTGTCTGGCAGGGTAAGAATTGCATGATAGCCTTTTGCTGCGGCAACAGCAGCAAGACCAATTCCTGTATTTCCTGATGTAGGTTCAATAATTGTTGCACCAGGTTTTAAAAGACCCTTTTCCTCTGCATCTTCAATCATAGCAAGGGCTACACGGTCTTTTACACTTCCTGCGGGATTCAGGTATTCAAGTTTAGCAAGAATCTTTGCATCCTTAATTCCTGACTTTTTTGCATATCCGTTTAACTGTAATAAAGGTGTATTACCAATTAATTCCAAAGCACTCTGTTTAATTTCACTCATTTTTTTACCTCCATAAAGTATTACATTAATTACTATAATTTGTATTACCTACTATGTCAATAGGTAATAAGCATTTTTTATTGAACGGAGGATTTTAAATTATTTTCTATCGAATTTAACAAATTTGAAAGAATGAAATTCATTTATTAGTATATTTTTTAATGCTTCAAAATCTGTGCTATCAAGAACAAGTTTATATTCTTCTAGTATTTGAGAAATTTCGAATACATCTTTTGAAAAAGCTTCTTTTTCAACATTATAGTATTCTAATGCAGATGCGTATTTACGTCTGAGTTCATCTAAAACTTTGTGACCTTTTTCTGATAATTTGTAGCTATTTGTTTCAGGTGTGTATTTATAGAGTTTACCAAAAGACTCTCGAAAAGAATCTACCTTAAAAGTTTCGTCATTAATTCTTCTTACCATTTCAGAATATTTTGTAGTTTTGATTTTATTATAATATGCGTCAATTATATCTTTCTTATTTGTATTATTGTCTTCTTCATGAGAACTGTTTAGTGTAAATAAAGGATATTCTTCTTCGTTATCAAAAACGCCTTTTAGTTTTTCTTTTGTAGATTCATTATAAAATATATAATTAGTTAGTTCATTATTTCTTAAAAGTACATCTGCTACTTCTACAGATATAGCAATATTATTTTCATTGGCATTTTTTGCAATTCTAAATCCACAGTCAATAGAAGGTCCTAGAAAGTCTAAGAACATAACAGAAGCATTTTCTTTTACTTCTTCAATTATTGATTCATCAGCTTCTACATAATGATTATCAACTTCAATTGATAAAGAGTCTAAAGGATATTTTATTCTGAAACAGCGGTCTATTGTGTTTGGTTGTGCAATCCATAATGTTCCTTTAATTTTTGGAGTTGTAATAGCATCAGAATTCCAGTAATGCATAAAAGATTTAAATGTTTTTACATAATCTACAATTTCAAGTTCTTTTTTACATTCAATGTAAAGTAAAACTTCATCACCAACAAATTTCCATATAGTAAATTTATGATGGTAAGATTTCTTTAGTTTTGTTGAGAGTAGTTGGTTTAAACTATCTACAATTGTTTCATAAATATTTAAGAAATCCCTGAACCATGGTTCATTTTTATATTTTGTTTTGGTTGAACCAATAATATCAAGGCTGCATAATAAATATACATGACGAATGGGTTGTCTTTCTGAAAATGCTGTAATTGTGTTGATCATTTTAAAATTCCTTTTTATTTTATTATAATCTCTTTTATTGAATGTTGCCCATACTTAAAAAGCTTTATCTTTTCTATCCTGTATATCTTTGTTTCCTCACTTTTTAAAAAATTACAATTTTAAGCGATTTTTCTTATATCACATTCCTCTATTTCGGTGTTTAATAGGATTCATGGAAAATATTTTGTTTGAAAATTTTAAGGGGGACTTTAGACTTGGAGCCGCCCTTGCAGGTATTATTTACGATTCGGAGCAGAGAAAAATTATAAAAGAAACTTCTCTTCTTGATGAGGATATTGCTTCAAGGCATTTTAATTTAATTGTTGCAGAAAACGACACAAAAATGGAGCATGTTTACAAAGCAGAAAAGACTTTTGACTTTACTCGTGCAGACAAACTCATTCAATTTGGTAAAAAAAATAATCAGTCAGTTCGCTGGCATACTCTTGTATGGCACAGTCAGTCTCCGGACTGGATTTTTGATAAGGATGGAATTGCAGCTCCTCGTCCACAATGGAAACCCGGTCAGCCTTTTAAAATTCCCACAGCAGAAGAAATCGCCGCAAAGTGTACAGTTTCTAAAAGCGAGCTTGAAAAACGCCTACAGAACTATATTTTTACGGTAGGGGAGCGCTATTCAAAAGATATCTGCTCTGTAGATGTTGTGAATGAATGTATTTCAGATAAAAACTTCAGGTTAAGAACTATTGAAGATTATTCCCGCTGGAATTATGTTCTTGGAGAAGATTACATAGAAAAAGCCTTTTTCTGGGCTAGGGAGGCTTTCCCAAATTCCAGTCTTGTAATAAATGATTATAATCTTGAAATGATAAAGGGAAAACGCGAAGGAATGAGAGATTTACTGGAAGTGCTTTTAAGAAAAGGCGTTCCTGTTGATACAGTTGGCTTGCAGATGCACATCGATATTAAAAATCCTAAACCGGAAGAAATTGAAGAAACAATAGAGATGTTTGGAAAACTCGGCCTGAATGTAATCGTAACAGAAATGGAAATTTCAATGTATACAGATAAGGATGAAAAAAGAAAGGAATATACTCAGGAACTTTTAGAGGAACAGGCCCTGCGTTACAGAAAGATTTTTGATCTGTTCAGAAAGGAAGCAAAAAAAGGAATTCTTAAGGATGTTGTTTTGTGGGGAGTAACAGACCGCTTCAGTTGGAAAAATAATTTTCCGGCACCTGGCAGAACTGATGCCCCACTTTTATTTGATGTAAACGGAAAGGAAAAACCTGCCTTTTTTGAACTTATAAAATAAGTTTACTGGTTTTCTGTTTGCAGTGATGTATATTTAATTCTGCATTCAGCAATGGTAAGAAGGATTACTGGAACAGAGAACCAGCGTAAACCGTTTGTAAAGCCTGCAAAAAAATCATAAATACCGTGAAGTAAAATAGCTGTAACTAAGATTGAGATTTTTGCTGGTTTATTACGAAGGGTATAAACAAATAAAGCACATAAGCCGGTACAGCAGATATGAATGATGTCAGAAGAGAAAATTCTTAAGAAGATTGATCCGTAAAGAAGTTTTCCGCCGGTTATCTGTGAATTCTGAAGATAAGTTAAGAAATAAACTACAGATTCAAAGCTTGCAATTGCCGCACCAAAAATAAAGGCCAGCATTAAGGTTTTAAATTCTGTGTAGTCTTTGTGTGGTAAAGGTAGAAAGAGAACCATTTTTACCATTTCTTCAACTAAACCGTATAAAATAATCGATTTTAATAAGGAGTATAAAACCGGCATAGCCTCTAAGAACTTAATGCCGGGTAAAAAATACTGAATAAAGGATATGGGAAGAACTGCAAAAAGCCCGAGTAATATTGCAAAGAGCTGATGTAATGCCTCTAGTTTAAAACAGAAGGTATCTATAATAAACATTAATATTAAAGGGATAAAACACAGAACAATTCCCAGATATGCCATTTATTTTTCTCCTTAATTGCCGCAGCCACAGTCTCCGCCGCAACCTTCGCCACAACCGCTTCCGCAGTCTCCACCACAGCCGCCTTCGCCGCCGCAGCCACCGCATCCTCCACATCCGCGTGGATTTAATTCTTCTTCGGTAGCGTCGCGTACTTCTACAACTTCAACATCAAAAGTAAGAACCTTGCCTGCCAGCTCATGATTTCCGTCAATAGTAATTTTATCGCCGTCAATTTTTACAACACGAACTATAGCTGGTCCGCCAGGAGTCATAACCTGAAACTGCATTCCAATTTCAATGCCCATGGAAGAATCAAACTGGTCACGGTTGATTTCTACAACCATACGTTCATCATAAGTACCGTAGCCAAGCTCTGGCTGAATAACAGCCTTAAATTTATCGCCTGCGCTTTTTCCTTCCAGTTCATTTTCAAGTCCCTGAATTAAATATCCACGGCCATGAACATAACCAAGTGGTGCCCCGTTTACAGATGAATCAATCTGTTTGCCTGTTTCGTCTGTAAGTGTATAGTGAATGGCAACCCATTTGTCTTTTTCAATTTTCATAAAATCCTCGTAGTTTTGTGTATGAGATTTTTTTAGAATGGATAATCTTCTCCGTTACTGATTGCATTATCCTGAACAACTTCTGTAATTTCAGGGCAGGCGTCTTTTAAGTAACGCTCAATTCCCATTTTTAAAGTCATTAATGCCATTGGACAGCTTCCGCAGGCACCTGTTAAATTAAGATGAACTACATTGTTATCATCAATACAAACGTATTCCATATCTCCGCCATCAGCCTGTAATTGTGGGCGGAACATTTCCAAAGCTTCTTTTACTGTTTCTTCTAACTTCTTATCTGCCATAATTTGCCTCCTTATCTAATTTACTAAAAAAAAGTATGAGTGTCATTGAAAAAATGTATTAATTGTCTAATTCGTCTAATTTTCTGTTAAGAGCAATGATTCTGGTGTGAAGATAATGATCTACGGTATTTTTTTCAAGAATTCCTACCGCTTCGCCGTTAGCGTCCACAATTGGAAGGGCATCAATATCATTTTCTTCAAAAATGCTGTAGGCATCCGGCAGGGTTGTAGAAGGCTTTACCGTAATACGAGGGACATCCATAACATCCATAGCCAGCATGTTTTCGGCAAAATCTCCAATCTGCATAATTTCCTTAAGGTGTTCCAGGCTTATATAGCCCACAAGTTTTCCATCCTTATCTTTTACTACATAGTTTAAGAAAGGATTTCTGCTGAAGGAATTTAAAAGTGTAAAAAGGCTTTCGTTTTCGCTTATGATGGCAGGGCTTTCGTAGTTACAGATTTTTTCAGAGCCCCACATTACGTCTGTAACACGGCTGTTCTTTTTTATATCATCAATTGTAACATTTAATCCGCATTCTCCGGCCTTTGTTACGCCAATTTTTACAAAAACAGGACCAATCAGCTGAACTATAAAGGTGGTTGCCGTAATAATTAAGAGGATTTCAGGTCCTATGGAATCGGAAAAGTCATTACCGGCTGCAATTGAAAGACCGATTGCAACTCCTGCCTGACTTAAAAGACAGAAAGGAAGAAATTTCTGTACGCTTTTTGGAGCTTTTGTAAGGGCTGCACCAAGCATAGAGCCTATTGTTTTTCCAAAAGTTCTGCCTAAAACATAAATAATGGCAATTAAGCCCAGGAAGGGAGTAATAATCCAGATGTTTAATTTTGAACCAACAAGTACAAAGAAAAGTACATAGATTGGAGGAGTGTATTTTTCTACCAGAGAAAAGATATTTTTTGCCTTTGGTGTAGAAAAGTTTACCATTACAAAGCCAAGACTCATGGCTGCAAGAATGTTATCCAGTCCAAGAACATTGCAGATTCCGGTACTTAAAAAGAGACAGCCTAGAGAAAAAGTCAGAACGCGGGCATCTTTGTCTAAGATTCTTCTTGTAATGAGCATAAGAATAAAGCCGACGCCGCCACCTAGTAAAATGGAACCGAAAATATCTTTTGCAATGTTTAATAACTGTACTCCAAAGCTTAAAGAATGGCCGCCAATTAATGGTGTAACTATTGTTGATGCAATTGTGTACAGGATGAGGGCTACAGCATCGTCCATGGCAACAATTCCGTAAACAGTTGTAGTTAATGGACCTCTGGTTCTGTATTCTACAAGTACGTCTGTTGTGGCGGCAGGTGCGGTTGCAGAACAGATGGCACCAAGAGTAAGGCCTAAAGAAATGGCGTGGGTAAAATCCTTTGTAAAAAGAAAAACAATAAGGGTAACCATGCCTGAAACAATAATGGCAGGGGTGATGGATTCAAAAAGCAGAATGCTTATAAACTGCTTTCCATATTTTTTGATTGTTCCAAGCTTTAATTCGCCGCCAATTAAAAAACCGATAAAAGAAAGGGCTACCGTACTGATGGGGTCAAGGGCTGCAATTACATTTGGTTCAAGAATGTGAAAGCCCGAAGAACCGATAAGGATTCCTGTTACAATGTAACCTACAACCTGTGGAATCTTAAGCTTCTGAAAAAGCCAACCTCCCGCAGCGCCAGCAAAAAGGATGATTCCTAAGAGAAGAACTAATTGAGTTGCCTGAAGTTTTGAAAAGTGCATTACCTGTGGTAATAAATTTGCTAATGGTCCGTTCATAAATAAAACCTACTTTATTATATGCTGTAAAATTTCAGCAAAATTATCATTGTATAAATATTCGTACATTACAGTTGCAGAAACCAGTTTGCGTCCGTATTCTCTTGTTTCTGCGTAAGGTATGGTCTCTAAGAATATATCATTTGGCATCTTTTGTTTAGCCCCAAAATCTATAATGGAACCTTTAAGCCATTTTCTAAGAGAATTGATTCCTGCGTTGTAAGAATAAAAGGCGTGGAGATATGACTTATCAAGGCGTTCGTAAAGATTGTTTAAGTACCAGGTTCCAAACTCAAGGTTTATGGCCGGGTCTGTAAGAGAGTAGTCTGTAATCTTTAATCTTTTTGCTATGTCCTGGGCTGTAAGCTGCATAAGCTGGGTCAAACCTGTTGCTCCTGCTGAGCTGACAATTTCTGCATCAAAAAAACTTTCGCTTCTTACAAGAGCATACATAAGGGAGTCTTTCATGTTGTACTTGCTGCATTCTGCTTCTATAAGGTCGCTGTAGTCTTTAGGATAAATGAGCATAAGCTCTTCTTTTGTAAGTTTTTCCTGGGAATTAAAGCCGGCCCTGCTTGCAATTCTAAGGCTCTGAGGATAATAAGCAATGTTTGATGAAGCGCATTTTTGCAGAAATTCTGCAAGGTAGAAAGCTGTTTTAGATGAAATTCCTTCCCGGCTAAGCAGATTATAGTTTTCGTAAATGTATTGAGGAAAACCAAAATCTGCATATCCTTTTAAAAGAATTTCTGCAGCGGGATTTATTTCTTTTGCCTGGTAAATTCCAAAAGAGGCAATCAGACTGGAGATTTCTTCCGGAGAAAGTTTTAATTCATAGGCGGCCAGCAGTTTATAGTAAATATTGCTGCCAGATTTTAAGGCCCTGTTAAAGGCTGCCTTTATGGCTGCTTCATCCCCATCAGCATAGCCTTCCTGACATAAGCGGCCATAAATATATGCATACTGGCCTATAACTTCATCTGAAGCATATCCGTCCAGTTTTGAATAGAGTTCGTAAAAGCTTTCTCTTTTTCCCGAAAGTAAAAGGGGAGTTATAAGTCGTTCAAAAAAAGAGTCAAAATTTGAGGCTTTATTCCATAATCTTGAATATTCCTGAATTGAAGAAATAAGGCTTTCTATATTGTAATTTCTTGAGATTTCCAGAAGATACCAGATAGCATCATCTTTCTGACTTTCTGTGTTTGCGCAGTTCATGGCCTGTGCAAAACAGTTTTTTGCAGAAGAATAATAGTTTCCGGCCTTGTCGTAAAAGCGTCCTGCATAAAACCAGAAGTAATATTCCAGTTTTGTTCCCTTATAGGAGTTTGCAAAAGCCTTAAAATACTGGGCATTTTTTAAGAACTGTGGGCTTCCGTAGAGGTAAGATTTTCCAATGTCAGAAGCAAGCTGTTCGCTAAGGTGAAGCTCTTTGTTTTCAAAATATTCCAGAATAATCGGACAGTTATTAAAGGTCCAGGTGTAATTGCGTCTGTAAAGTTCAATTCTGTAGTTAATGGCAAATTCCTGTGGAGTAAAAACTGCATCTTCATCAGAAAAATCTGGATGAGGCCAGTTGTCTCTGTAAAAGGTAAAATGCTGTTCAGAAAGAGGACAGGCTGTAAACCAGGTATAAACTTCATCCTTTAAGCGGGAATCGCATCTTGCTTGCATGGCCAGAAGTCTAAGGCGGATAGTTTCATCCTTTTCTTTAGAAAAATCCAGGTTTTCGCTTATTTCTATAAGTTTGTTGATTTCCCTTGAATTCCATAACTGGCGGGCCGCAATAAGTAAGGTCTGAGAATCTTTGTAGTTTTCTATAAGATTCAAAACTGCCTTGTTTTTCTGCTGCAAATCACCAATCTTACATAATTCTTCTGCACTTTTTCTGGCGCAGTAGTATGTTCCTTTCTTACTGCAGGCTTCAAATTTTCTGGCAGCTTCTTCTATGCGGCCTTCTTCCAGATAGGTAAGGCCAATAAAATAATCGGTGTCGGGACCATAAGCCTTCTGTTCCGTTTTAGAGGCTGAACATGAGATAAACGAAAGTAATGTTAATAGTAAAAAAAGAGGAAACCTGTGTTTTAATGAATGCATTTTTACTCTGCAGGAATGATAATCTCTGTTCCCGAAATTATGTAGTCTGGATTTTTTATTCCGTTATATTCTGCAAGATATTTATATTTCCATGGATTCTTGTAGTAAGTGCCTGCAATATCCCAGAGAGTATCGCCCCATTTGATTTTGTAGATGCTTTCCTTTTGTTTTTCTTCAGCTGCCTGAGGAGCTTCAGGAATTACTTTTTCTGCTTCTTCGATGATTACAATTTCATCTTCCTTTGCGGCAGGAACTGTTTCTACAATTACTTCTTCTGGTTCTTCCAGGCTTTCTTCAATTACGACAGGACTTTCTTCTGCTGCGGCTTTTTCTGCAGTCTTTTTAGAAAGCAGATTGCATCTGGTTGGTAAAACAAAGAAGATAAGGATAACTGCTAAAATACAGATTATTGCACAGATAATGCAGATAATAACAGGAACTTTTGTTTTTCTTTCTGTTTCATCTTCAAATTCAGGTTCAGATTTTCCTTCTTCGGTTTCTTTGTCATAAAGACCTGTAAAACTGATGCCTGCTGAAGGTAAAGGTTCATTGTCCATATTGAAAAAATCATCATTTTCTTCTGGGGCAGGAGTCTCGTCAGCTGCTGTAGTTTCGTCAGCTGTCGCAGCCGGATTTTCATCAAAAGTGAAAGTTTCATCTGCAGCTACAGTCTCGTCTGCTGTTGCAGCCTGAGTATCCTCTGCAACCTGTGTGTCTTCCTGCAAATCCAGCCCGTCTGTAGAGAAAATGTCGTCATCATTGTTTAAGAGGGCAGAACTTTCATCTGCAATGTTGAACTCGTCTGTAAGGGCTCTTTCTTCCAGTGTTCTTGAAACAAGAGAAATTTTATCTGCAACGCTGGAATTTCCGGTTTCTTCGTCAATAATTTCTGCTTCCAGCTCATTGTCTTCATTGAGAGAAACGTTAAAGGCTATGGTTGCTTCTCCGTTTGGGTGTTCAATAAGATTTTCAATCTGGAGGGATTCAACATATTCTGCATCTTCCATTGTGCAGTTTGCAGAACGATAAAGGTCAACCATAACTTTTGTCTGATTGTTGTTGGCGGTTGTAAGTTCAAGCTTTTTTGACTGAGCTGAGCCTTCTTCTAAAACAGGATAAAAAGAACCGTCTGCAAGTTTAATACCAATAGTTTTCATAATGCTTCCTCCAGGGAAAATTTTTATTAAATCAGTATTATTATAATGTAAAAAAGTTGTTAATAAAAGACTTATACGATATTGCAAAAGTAAAATAAGGAAGAAGATGAAAAGAATATAAAGATAAATATTAATTATAAAAATGCGCGAGCAGGGTTCGGCTTTTGCGGAGCGTTGAAGCCGATAAAGCAGATTCTTTCTGTAATTGAAACACAGAGTGAGCTTGCGAACATAAAGGCTTCTCGGCGGAGCATAAAGACGGTTCCTGCGGGAGCATTTTTTGAGCTTAATTATATTTGTATTTTCATCTTCTTCCTTTAGTGGCTAAAGAATTTTCTTATGCTATAATCATCTTATGGCAAAAAATAAAACTGATTTAACAAATCTTATCATAAAAGATAAAAACGGCAGGCGCTTTCTTGCAAAAATCTTTTACAGCCGAGTCATTCTTTCCTTTTTTATTATTGCCCTGCAAATAAGCATCTTCATTCTTTTCTGCGTAAGACTGAATCCCCATATTGAATACTATTACGGAACCTCCATTGGCCTTTCAGCCATATTTATGATTTATCTTTCTAACTCCAGGGGGCGTAACGAGTTCAAAATTACCTGGCTCTTGCCTCTGGTAATCTTTCCTTTGTTTGGAGTTTCTGCCTATTTAATGTACCACGGAAACTATGGCGGAAGATATTACCGTAAAAGAATGAATAAAATTAATGACAAATTAAAGGGCTTTTATCCGCCGGAGGAAGGCTTTTCTAAAATGCTGGAAAAGGCAGAGATTGAAGATCTGGGAAAGTATCTTTTAAGGGTAGGAAAGTTTTATCCCTATCAGAATAATCAGCTTGAATACTTTGAAAGCGGAGAAGTTTTTTTTGATGAATTATGCCGGAGCCTTGAAAAGGCAAAATCTTTTATCTTTCTGGAGTTTTTTATAATAGGAGTTGATGAATCCTGGAATAAAATTTTAAGGATTCTGGAAAAGAAGGTAAAGGAAGGTGTAAAAGTGCGCATCATTTATGATGGCATTGGTTCTGTAGCGGCAGCCCAGTCTTCCTACCAGAAGTATCTTGAATCTAAGGGAATAGAAGCCCACGTTTTTCTTCCTGTAATTCCATTTTTTTCAACCGAGATAAATAACCGCGACCACAGAAAAATTGTCCTTATAGATTCAGAAATCGCTTTTACCGGCGGCCTCAACCTTTCAAACGAATATTTTAATTACGGCAAAAACCGCTTTGCCTACTGGAAGGATAATGCCATAAAAATCTCAGGCCCGGCCGCAGTCAGCTTTACCCGCATGTTCCTGCAAACCTGGAATCTGCAGTCTAAAAAAGAAGAAGACTTTGCCTATTTTTTACACGGCGGACAAAAAACTTATGAAAGTAAGGGCCTTGTAATTCCTTATGCTGACGATGCCTTTAATAAAATTGATATTGCAGAAAATGTCTATCTTTATTTAATCAATCATGCAAAAAAAAGCCTTGATATAACCACTCCTTATCTTTTAATCGATAATCACCTGCTTACAGATTTGATTTTTGCCGTTCAGAGGGGGGTAAGGGTAAGAATTGCAGTGCCTTCTATCCCGGATCATTTTACTACCTTCTGCATTGGTAAAACTTTCCAGTATGATTTAATGAAAAACGGCGTAGAAATCTATGAGTATCAGAAGGGCTTTATTCATTCAAAAACTTTTGTCTGCGATGGAAAAATTGCCACAATAGGTTCCATAAACTTAGATTACAGAAGTCTTTATCATCATTTTGAGTGCGGCTGTCTTTTATATAAAAATGATGTGGTAAAAGAAATGCAGGAAGATTTTAATCAGATTGTAAAGGATTCAAGTCTTATGACCTGCGAAAGCTATAAAAAAAGCCCTGCCATCCGCAAGTTTGCAGGCAGAGCTTTAAGAATATTTGCGCCTTTGCTTTAAGCTTTTTCTCAGGCCAGATATTAGAACTGATAGGTAAAGTCAGACTGAGCAACTAAATCATTGCTGGTTGAACCGAACTTTTCTGAAACTTCATATTCAGAAAGTTTGATTACATTGTTTGCAGAATCATATTTAAGAACTTTTCTGTTGCAAACAACTTTATCAGCATTGTAAGTTGTGATTTCTGTTAAAAGTCCGTTTGAACCGTAACGGAAAATCTGCTGGTTTACATCGTGTGAATAGCTGTTATAAGTTGTGATAGAATCTGTTTTTCCTTCGTTTGTGTAAGTGTAAACATATTTCATATCAAGGGAACCTTCATCATTGTATTCGAATTCAGTTTCCAGAAGGCCTTCTGCATTGTATTTGTAGATTGTTTTCCATACGAGGGCACCGTCACCATTGTAACCGGTTTCGTCTACAAGTTTTGAACCATCATAAGTATAGATGATTTTTGCCTTTAATGTATTTTTTGCATCGTATTCAGAAGTTTCTGATTTAAGGTTGTTTTTATAAACAATAAGGTTTTTCCAGAGTAATTCGTTGTCTGCATTAAAGCATGACTGTTCTGTAACATTTCCTTTGGCATCGTAAGTTGATGTAATTCTGTTGATAATGGCATCTTTTGGAGTAAGTTCAGAAGATTCAACTTCTTTGCCCAAATTATTAAAAGCTTTTACAATTTTCACACTTGGAGTTCTGAAGTAATTTCCAAATTTTGAAGCTATAACATAATCTGTTCTTGTATAATTTTTAATGTTTCCGGCTAAAGGAACATAATTAAAAATATCAGTTGCGAATAGTGATAAACACAGGCTTGCAACAAAAGCAAAAGATAATAGTTTTTTCATAGGACCTCCGTCTAATCTAATTATCGGTTTAAGAAAGTGTTAATTATAATAATTTTATACTATAATTGTTAAAAAAGAAAAGGGAAATAAGATGAATAAGAAACAATGGGAAATTTTTTGCTCTTTCAGGCAGGAATTCAAAGAAAAAATTGAAGAATGGAGTAAGAGATGTCCCACACTAGCCTCCCTGCAGGAAGCTGCGGCAAAAGCGGCCGCAACACCACCTTACCCCCTGGAAACTCCCGTCGTTTATAATAGAGACTTAGACAAAATTGGCCCTGAGGACGAAATCCGCCTTATAGTTATTGGGGATAACCCGGGTAAAGATGAACAGCTTGCAAAGAATAACCGCTACCTGGTAGGGCAGGCCGGAAAGATTGCTGAAGGTTACTTCAGGCGGAATCCGGTTTTGCAGGTGGATTTTAGAAAAAATGTCATTATTCTTAATAAAACTCCCGTTCACAGTGCAAAAACAAATCAGCTTAAATATCTTATTAAAAACGGCGGAGAGGAGGTAAAGGCCCTGCTTGAAGAAAGTCAGCTCTGGATGGCAGAAAAAACCGGACGTCTCCATATAGATTTATTGAATGCCTGCGATTCCTCTTCCTTTAAGCCGGAACTCTGGCTGGTAGGTTATGGAGAGCTTCGTAATAAAAAACTTTTCGTTTCCTATAGAGATAAACTGCAGGAAGTCTACAAGGATTATCCCGAGCAGTGGCAGAAAGTTTTTCTTTTTCAGCATTTTTCCATGAATCGCTTTACTATAGATCTGGACGATTTTATAAAAAAGGAAAATTTAAGCCTTGAGCCGGACCATCTTCTTGAAAACTTACAAAAATTAGGAATTTGTCATAGAAAGGAATTATTTAACTAGACGCTGCCATATATAAATTAATATATTCAATATATTAGGAGATGTTATGGCTGTAATAGAATTAAAGGATATTCGCAAAGTATATCCACTTGGCAAACAGAAGGTAGAAGCTATAAAAGGAGTTTCTTTTGGTATTGAAAAAGGTGAATTTGCCGCAATTTCGGGCCCATCTGGTTCCGGAAAATCCACCTTACTTAATATGATTGGCCTTATAGACCTGCCTACCAGCGGCGAAATCATAATAGATGGTATAAATGTATATGACGGTTTTGATTTAGGTTCAACCCGAATAGAATCTGACCGCCTGAACAATTACGTAGAAAAAAAATCCAGACTGGATAAAAAAATCAAAAACACAGTACCTGCAAAAATTGACCGCAGAATTACCGGCTTAAGAAGAAGTCACATAGGTTTTATTTTCCAGACCTTTAACCTTATTCCGGTTTTGAATGTATATGAAAACATAGAATTCCCTCTTTTACTTGAATCTAAGCAGAAAGAACTTGCCTGCCCTGTAGATTCCTTTACTAAAAAAGAAAAACAGGAATGGATTCAGTTCCTTATGGAAAAAGTTGGCCTCAGCGACTGGGAAAAACATAAACCAAGTGAACTTTCCGGCGGACAAAGACAGAGGGTTGCAATTGCCCGTGCCCTGGTTACAAAAGCTCCTTTAATTCTGGCAGATGAACCAACCGCAAACCTGGATTCGGTAAACTCTGCACAGATTCTTACCCTTATGAAGGATTTAAACAAGGATCCTGACTTACAGACAACCTTTATTTTCTCTACTCACGACAAACGAATTGTAGATATGTGCGACCACGTAGTACATATTTTTGATGGTCTTGTAAAAGAAGACGAACACAAAAGTGGCAGCGACATTTACGAAGTTGCTTCAAAGTAATTTCAAAGCAATTTTAACAGAGTCAAAGCAGTTTCTGCATTCTGGAGGAGATGATGAAAGAAATTTTAAGGTTAGCCTTGCGTAACCTGAAAGAACATAAATCTAAAACTATAATTATTTCCCTCTTTCTTATTTTTGGAGTGGCAATTGTAGTTTTAGGAAATAGTTTTTTGGAGTCGGTAAACCACGGACTTGAAAAAGATTTCCGCAATAACTATACCGGCGATATTGTAATTGGAACAAAGCCTCAGAAGGGCCAGATAATTGACCTTTTTGGTGTAAACTCAACTTCCTTTACAACCGACCTGCCTCAAATTCCTGCAATTGTAGACCTGGATAAGGTACTTAAAATTGTAAATGAGCAGAAGGGTATAAAAAGTCAGACAAAGATGATTTCTGCCCAGTGTCTTGCCGCAAAAGGTCTTGAGATGGATTTTTCTGATTTTCTTGACCGCGACGACTTAGGTTTTGATGACATGCCGATTTCCATGCTTTTTGCAGGCGAAAACGAAACTTACTGGCAGACCTTTCCTCAGGTAAATTTTGTAAGCGGAAGGGCACCAGCCCCTGGTACAAATGAGGTAATGATTGATACCCGTGTACAGAACGCCTTTAACAGCCTTTACCGCGAAGATTTACAGCTGGGAGATACAATCTTAGTTGCCGGAGCAAATACCAACGGCGTTATAAGGGAAGCCGTGGTTGTGGGAATTTTTGATCCTCCACAGAAGAACTCTGCCATGTTCCAGATTATTTACTGTAATCCTGAATTTGCCCGTTCCTTTGCAGACTTAACCTACGGGGCAAACTTTAAGCAGGAATTACCTGATTCTGTAGACCTGGAACTTTCTTCCATGGACGAAGATGATTTGTTCGGAGATGATTTCTTTGAATTTGAAGAAGAAGATAATTCAGATTACATGGCCGACTCTCCTGTAGATTACGATTCTATTCTTGGAGACACAAGCCTTAGAGATGAATTAAATAAAACTGATGATGGTGCCTGGCATTTTATCCTCTTAAAGTGTCAGCATCAGAATGAAACAGAAAAAATCATTGCTGAACTGCAGCAGAAGTTTGACAGGGAAGGCCTGAATCTTCAGGTATTAAACTGGAAGGCAGCTGCTTATTCTTATTCCGGTACAGTAGATGGAATTGGTCTTGTATTTAATATGCTGATTATAATTCTTGCCATTGTAGTATTTATTATCATTATGAATACAATGGTTATTTCTGTTATAGAAAGAACCAGCGAAATTGGAACAATGAGGGCTATCGGTGCAGAAAAATCTTTTGTAAGAAGACTTTTCTTTGCAGAATCGGTAATGCTCACCTTTGTTTCTTCTGTCATTGGAATTCTGATTGCCTTTATAGTTATGGCCATTTTTAATGCCTGCAATGTTACTATTACAAACTCCATTGCAAAAATGATTCTTGGAGGAGGTTTGCTTCGCTTCAGGCCAACTGCTTCAATCATCATTACAACAGTTATAGTTGCCCTGGCAGGAAGCATCATAAGCAATCTCTATCCTGTTAGATCTGCATTAAAAATTACACCGCTCAAGGCTTTGAATCACGGAGAGTAATTATGGGAAAGATATTTAGACTCGCAATAAAAAATCTTACAAGACAAAAGAGAAGAAACGCAATTCTTGCAATTGCCATAGCCTTTGGTTTTCTTATTGTAACTTTTATAGACGGTTTTACCAGCGGTTTAGTTGGAAACCTTGAAAACGTAATCAGCCAGGTGGCCGGAGGAACAGTTCTTGTTGCCGGTTATGAAAAAATACCTGCAAGTGAAGAAGGTAAAAAAGCCCAGTTAATTAATATTGTAAGAGACAGAAATTATATTAAAGAACTGGTTCTTAATAACGATATAGACTACAGATATTTTTCCTGCTTTACACAAAATATGGGCCAGCTGATTTTTAATGGTCAAAAATCCCTTATAAGGGTAACCGGAAGAGACTTTTCAGAAAAAGAATTTGTTGATTCCTTTAAGCTTATTTCCGGCTCTTTTGAAGGAATTCAGAATGAGCCTATGGCAATGGTAATCAACGAAAAAACTTCCGAAAGTATGAATCTTCAGGTTGGTGATGAGGTTATTCTGGTAACAACCACCCTTTATGGCCAGAATACTGTTGCAGACTTTAAAATTGCTGCAGTTACAAAATCAAATACCCTTGTAGATGCTACCCAGGTTTTTGTTAATATCGACTACCTTAATCAGCTGATTGGCATTCCGGAAGGCGGCTATTCAACCTTTACAATCTTCTTAAAAGACAAAAAGCAGCAGGATAAGGTTGCCCAGAAAATAGAAGATTTAATTCGGGCCGACGGAAAAAATGTAAGCTCAAGAAAAGATGCATTTAAAACAAATCCTAAAAATATTGGAAGGGGTATAGATAAGCAGTTCACTTCGGATGACTATATGTGGGAAGGAACAAAATACGGAGTTGAATCCTTAAATGACGAAATTCCTGCCATAAAAACCGTAATGGACATTGTTCATATGGTTTCTACAATCATCCTGCTTGTAATTCTTTTAATTGTAATGGTTGGAGTTTCCAATACTTACCGAATGGTTTTGTATGAACGAATCCGTGAAATTGGAACCATGCGCTCTTTGGGAATGACAGGAAAAGATACCGGCCGCGTATTTACTTCTGAAGCGGTAATTCTCTGTTTAATAGGTGCCTGTGCCGGTTTTATAGCCTCCCTGCTTGTTATGCTTGTAATTCATTTAATACCTGTTACAAATGAATCACTAAGTTTCTTTTTAAACAAAGGACATTTTTCATTTGCCATTTCTGCCTTTACTGTTCTAGGTCAGTATCTTTTGTTAATAATTCTTACTACCATTGCAGTCAGGGGAACGGCAAAAAAAGCAGCTTCTCTTAGTCCGGCAGCTGCCTTAAGATCAATAAAATAGGACTTTTTAAAGGAGATTTTATGAAAAAAATCAGTATTCTACTTACCGCTTTATTTTTTACAGCCTTTGCCTTTGCCCAGGCCGACAGCGCAAGTGCAGAAAAAGCCTACAAAATTCTGGAATCTACAGACGATACCCTGGCTTACCACGGAGATTATTCAGCCACAATTTCTCTGGTAATAGAAAAACCAAACAAGCCAAAGGAAAACCTTCAGTATAAGATTTTTCAGAGAACAGACAAAAAATTAATGACAATGGTTCAGCTCTTTCCTGAAGCAGACAAGGGAAATGGTTATCTTATGGATGATGAGAACATCTGGTCTTACGATCCTGTAAGCCGTAAATTTACTCATACCACAATCAAAGAAGCCCTTGGCGACTCAGACATTAAAATTGATGATGTTGATAACAGCGACACAAGATGGCGGGATAACTACACTGTAGAAGCTTATGAAGAAGGTACTTTAGGAAAATTTCCTGTTCATATTATTACCCTTAATGCAAAAACAACAGAGCCTGCTTACTCAAAGGTAAAATATTACATTAGAAAAGACCTCCCATTAACTTTGAAGGAAGAAGATTTTTCCGGTTCAGGAAGATTGATGAGAACAGTTTTAATTCCAAAGTATACAAAGGTTCCTGCAGGTTATGTTCCAACTCAGATTCTTATTCGTGATGAATTAAACAAGGGCGAAAATACCCAGGAAGTAATTTCAGATTTAACTTTCGATGCCCTTCCGGATAAGATTTTTACAAAAGCCTATCTTGAAGGTTTGAACTAAAAGGTGAGGTAGCCATGAAAAAAGTTCTTTTTTTATTATCTTTTGCTTTTTTAGCAGCGGGTCTTTTTGCCCAGAGTGATGATGATCTTTTTTCTTCCGATGATGATTTTTTCTTTGATGAAGGCGTTGCAGAAATTTCAGAAAGTCCTGCAGCAACTTCGTCTGAGCTTAATCACGGAAATCTTTTTGAAAACGGTTCTGTAAAGGTTGGTGGAAAAATCTCTTCTTCCCTTTCTACATATACAACTTTATATGCAGATGATGGTAAATCTTTTGGTGACCATCTTAAAGATACAACTTTGCTGCCTGACCTTAGTGCAGAGTTATTTGTAGATGCAAGACCTAACCAGGTTTTAAGACTTTATACAAAGTTTGCTTTTGCCTATCCTTTTAAGGATTATGGGATTGGTTTTGGAACTATTACCATAAGTAATTGGTTCAAGATGAAGGAACTTTTTACAGATTTTTCTCTGGGAGACAATGTAAACTTCCGTTTTGGCCTTCATACTGTAAGCTGGGGAGCCGGCTACTTTTTTAGTCCTGTAAGTGATATTATCAACAGCTCTTCAATTGACCCTGAAAATCCAGATTTGACAGTTGACGGAAGCCTTAATTTAAGAACACAAATTACCTTTAAAGATTCTCAGAATTGTCTCTGGTTCTATCTTATTGCGCCATCAGATTTTTCTTCTGCATCCTTTGTTCCTTATCTAAAAGATACAGCTCTGGCCTTGAAGTCAGACTTAGTATGGGGAAACTGGGAATTTGGACTTGGAGGCTACTATAAACTTGATTCTGCTCCAAAAGCCCTTGTTACAGCAACCGGCGGCTTTAAAAAGATTAACCTTTTTGCAGAGGCAGTATACTCTTACGGAGCTGCTTCTGAATGGGAGTCCAGCACAGACTGGAGCGGAAAAAGTCATATTTTCCAGGGAACTTTAGGCTGTTCTTACTACTGGAAAACTCCTTCAATTACGCTTGCTGCCCAGTATTATTATGACGGTAACGATAAGGATCTGAAATCTAAATATCTTACTTCCGGACATAACTTTGCCTTAGTTACAAACTTTGGCCGCATTTTTGGAAGTACAGACTTTACGGCTACAATTTTTGGAATGTTGAATATTGGTAAGACAAAGCTTGATGATTCAACGAAGACAATGTTAGAGACTATGAATGTAAGTACTGCATATTTTTCTTCATTAACTCTTTCTGCCCTGATGAATTATTCTCCTAATAAAAATATGACTTTTGGTCTTGGTCCTTATATCACTATGGAAGATTTTGATTCTAAGCCAAATGTTTCCTTAAAGTTTACAGCCAGCCTGGGCGGAGGAAAATTCTAGAAAAAAATACCCTTTTTATGGAAGTGTGATATAATATACGAATAAGGAAGATTTTACTTCCATAAAAAATAAAAAGGAGAAAAGGATGGGAAAAAAGTTAAGTTTACCTCTCATTTATTTAATTGGAGCTCTTGCTGTTGTAGTTGGATGCTTCTGTCCAATCATTACAATCAGTTTAGGCTTCTTAGGAAAAATTGATTTTACAATCATTGATGCCTTCAAAGATCTTAAAGATTTAGATTCATGGCTTGCACTTTTAATGTTTGTGTCTGCAGTAATTGGAGTAGTATTCTGCTTTGTAGGTGCAAAAAACGTAAGTCTTATTAGACTTTGTGCAATCGTTGTAAGTATTGTACTTGGATTGATTTTCTTTGCACGCGGCGGCTTCTTCAAAGACTGGTTCAAAATTACAGGATTTGGTTTCTATGTAATTATTGTTGGCTGGGTTCTTGGAGTAGTTGGAGCAATTACAAATAAATAAAAGCTATAATTTTATTATTTTAGCGCCGGACTTTTTATCTATTGGAAGGTCCGGCATTTTTCTTTTAAAGTCAGCATTAATAAAAAGTAAATCGCCGGAATTAAAAGACTTTTCCTGGCTGCAGTTTATAAGGGTAAGGCCAAGTTCTGAACAGGCATAGTACCCCTTCTTTCTTGCAGGCAGATAAAATTCATCAGAAGTTATGCGGCATAAAAGACCATCATCTTCCTGTAAGTTTTTATTTTTACCGGCACATATAAAGGACAGAGTTGCCCTTTCTTTAGGAAGCTTTGCCAGTTCAGAAAGTTTAAGAAGACGGGCAGGGGCATCTGTAGTAGAAAAAGCAAAATTGCACCATTTATTCTTACTTCCTGTATAAGACTTAAAGCCGTTCATAGGGCAGTCCTGCGAATGAGGGCAGGGGGCCTTTATATAAAAATCATCTTTAATAAAACGTTCTCTAAGAAGGCTTAAGGTTCTTGCGGCTTTTGGAATGCCTGGTTCAACTAAAATAAAGGAAGCCTCTTTTGAAGCATAATGCATAAACTGTTCATAATATTTTTTTGTCTGGAATTCAGGCGGCATGGTGCTGGCCTGGTCTAATTCGTTAAGCATATTTGCACAGGTTACAAAATCTGCCTTTTGTTTTAGAGAAACTCCAAAGGAACCTTTTACCCTGATGATTTTCCAGGGACTTGCCTTTAATTTTGCAGCAAGAGAAAGGAAGATATCTTCTCCCAGGGCAAGTGAATTGCTGGAAACATCTACACAATACCAGGTCAGTTCAAGCTTTCTTAATTCAGGACGGGCCAGGTAAAGGGCGTTAATTACGGTAAGGGGACCGGACCCCATGTCCAGGCAGACTGCGGGTCCTGAAGGAAAAAGTTCTGATGGAAGGTTTGCAAATAGTCTTGTAAGGCGGACCAGGTTCCACCAGGTATAATAGCGGACATAAGAACTTAACTGTACAGTCTCGTTCATATAGCCCAGACGTCTTTCCGATCTCATGTCTGTAAGCTGATGGGAAAGGGCTTTAATATTTTGTGGCAGCTGCTGTAACTGTTTGCTGTTTAATGGTCTTACCCCCTGAATAATTTCATCAAAATGATCCAGGATTTTTTTTGCATCTGCAGGTACAGAATCCACATTAAACTGTTCGAGAAGTTTTTTATAAGCAGCTTTTTTTTCCATATTGTCCATTATTTGTTTTTAGTAAGTTTTATATAGGTTTCAGAAAGTTCCTGTCTGGCCTTTCTAATCTGTTCAATAATATCTGAATTATCCTGTACGGCCTGGGCTTCTTCCAGAATCTGCTGGCCGGCCCCTTCCGCGGTGAACTTTTTTTCATTAATAAGATATTTTAAGCGGAAGATTAATTCTAAATCGTGCTGGGTATAGCTTCTTCGTCCGCCTAAATCCTTCTGGGGAGAAAAACCGGGAACAACTTCTTCCCAATAGCGTAAAACATGGGCTTTTACACCAGTTAAATCTTCAATTTCTCCAATAGAATAAGTCATAACTTGATTATAAAGGGAAAAGAAAAAAAAGAAAATAATTATGCCTTTTTTCTTTTGCTTACAGAGATTCCGTCTCCACATTCAAAGAATTCCGTCTGGAAGTCCGGATTGTTTTTAAGGAAATCTATGTATTTTCTGATCTTTTTGACTAGTTTTATTGTAGAGTAATTGTGAGTCAGGCTTAAATCTTCTACCATTCCATGAAAAGAAAGATTATCGCTGATGATGATTCCGTCTTCTGCAAGGTTTTTAGAAAATTTTTCAAAAAATTTAATGTACTGGGCTTTTGGTCCGTCAATAAAAATCAAATCATATAAGCCTTCAATTTCTACCTGCAGGGCGTTTGCATTAATTACGGTAATTCTCTGGTCCAGAGCCAGATCTGAAATGTTTTGTTTGGCTGTAATAACCCGGTCAATGTCTATTTCTATAGTAGTAACTTTTATATCATCACTAACCTTTGCAAACTCAATGGAGGAATAACCGATTGCAGTTCCAATTTCCAGAATATTTTTAATGTGATGTTCTTTGATATAATTGCAGATAAAATCAACGCCACCATCCCTCATGATGGGAATAGAGTTCTTTTTTGCATAGGTTTTTATATCTTTTAATTCTTCCATAAGATTTTTGCTCCGCTAAAGATTTCTTTTCATATAATAAAGAAAAGCAGGAAGAATTGCAAAAAAAAAATGACGTCCTTTCGGACGTCATTTCCTGCACTAAGCTGCTTTAGTCTTAGCGGAGTAATGAGAGTACATTCTGTGAGCTCTGGTTTGCCTGTGCAAGCATTGCGGTACCAGCCTGAGAAAGTACATTTGATGTTGTGAATTTAACCATTTCGTTAGCCATGTCTGTATCGCGGATACGTGATTCAGAAGCCTGGAGGTTTTCAGCACCAATATCAAGCCCTTTAACTGTCATTTCGAGACGGTTCTGGTAAGCACCAAGGTCTGCACGCTGTTTATTAATCTTCTTTAATGCTTCGTCCAAAGTACCAATAGCGCGGTTAGCATCTTCTGGAGTTTCAATTGTCATAATTGATTCATCTCCAACATTGCGTAAACCAAGAGCCATAGCAGACATTGTTCCAATGTAAACCTGAGTTCTCTGATCCATGTTAGCACCAATATGGAACCACATAGAAGCTGTAACAACGTTTTCTCCTGTTGGGCGGGCAAAACGACCTGTTAACATGTTCATACCATTGAACTGAGCAGCACTTGCAACACGGTCAACTTCTGCGATTAATGAAGAAACTTCAACCTGAATCTGCATACGATCTTCAGAAGAGTAGATACCGTTAGATGACTGAACTGCTAACTCACGGATGCGCTGAATGATATCAGTTGTTTCCTGTAAGTAACCTTCAGTTGTCTGGATGAAAGAAATACCATTTTCTGCGTTAGTAGAAGCCTGGTTTAAACCGCGGATCTGTGAACGCATTTTTTCTGATACTGCAAGTCCAGAAGCATCATCACCAGCACGATTAATGCGCATGCCTGATGAAAGCTTTTCCATTGATTTCTGCTGATTAAGGTCCTGGAGTCCCTGTGAACGCTGAGCGAACATAGCACTCATATTGTGATTGATAACCATAATAATCTCCTTATTTTTAGGTTAGGGTTCTCACCACCCTTTACTAGATTGTCGGAGGGGAAAAAATTTAGTTTAGACTTTTTTTTAATTTTTTTTAAAAATTTTTATAAATTTTCTTAATTGCTTTATAATAGACTTATGGAATACTTTATTGCTTTTTGTGCCATCTGCGTTATTATTGCCCTTTTATTCTGGATTATTAAAAACTTTTATAGTAAAGGTCAGCCGGTTTCTAAAAGTAAAAATCTGCAGCCTGTAAAATGTCCCTTATGTAATTCATCCCTTTATGTGGGCGAAAATATAATTTCAAAAGTCTACAGGCCCATGAATGTCCCTGACCAGCTTATGATTGTTATGGGCTGTCCCCACTGTTATCCTGCCTGTGAACCCGGCGTAAAAAGAATCTGCCCTGTCTGTCACAAAGCTGTAGCCCAGAATCAAAGTCTTACAGCCCGTCTTTTTAACAAGGCCATGGGAAAAAAGCATGTTCACGTAATAGGCTGTTCAAACTGTCACAAGCCAAGGGCAGACTAAGAAGATAAAGACCGGAAAAGGATATCCCTTGCTCATAATTTATAACAGATGATATAATAAATTGTTATAAGTAAAAAATGATGGAGTGAGGATATTATGAAAAAGTTTATTTTTAAAAGCTTAAATACTTTATGTATATATAGTTTATTGTGTTTAGTGTTATCTTCTTGCCAGAACTTTATGGAAGGTTCAGGTTTTAAAAAGCAGCTGGATGAAGATATTGCTTATGCAAATGCAGAAAAAATACAGATAAGAATTCAGGCTGCAGAAGGATCTGGAACTCCCTTCCCAAACGGAGATCAGACTGTTAAAAAGGGTTATGACTTCGAAGTCAATTTTTCGGAAAATCCAACATATAGTTTTATAGAATGGCGGGCAGTCAGTAAAGAAGATGAAAATAAAACTATAGATGGAGTTGAATTTGAAAATCCAAAGTCCGCAAAAACAAAGGTAAAAGTTACAAAATCTTCCTCTGATATCCGTATTCTCCCATACTGTATAGAAAGAATTGCCATAAAAGGTGAGGTAAGTCCATCTCCATCCTCTTCTAATCCATGGACTTCTTCTATATTTATTCCTTTTTCAAAGTTGCCTTCTGCATCTTCATTTATATTTAACGAAGAAGAAATTCCAGAAGGAGCAGTCGTAAAAACTGATGATGACGGTAATATCTGGGCTTATACAATAAATAACCATACTTATTTAAAAAATCATTGCTATTACAAGTTCTTCTTATGACGGACCTTCTATTGCCGAACACTTTTTGCAGCCACAAATAAATTTAGAAAATTCAAGCTTGACTATTCCTGTTGATATTTTTCATCCTTTTAATTTTTCATTTTCAGGAGACTCTAAAACCATTTATGTAACATTAATGGACTCTATAACAGACGAATATGCTGTTACAATGAACAGTCAGAAACAGTGGTCGTATAATATAGTAAATGAAACAAATGAAAAAGCTTCTATAAATCTTTCCTGTCTTTCTTCAGAAGGTTCTTTAAAACTGTCAGGCACAAGTAAGTATGACATAATGTCTTATATCCCTCTGAATTTTACAGAAGCTTCAGATTATCAGTTTATAAAATGGGAATATGATTCCACTTATCTTGCAGTTGACGAAGAAACGAATCCAAATACAAAGGCTTATGTAAAAACAGAAACTCCTGCTGGACATACAAGTCAGATAACAGCTGTATGCGCTCCTCGCCTTAGAGTAAATGAGTTTTCTCCTGCAGGGACAAGTGCTGTTTGTAAAAACTCACCAATCACTATTGTCTTTAATAAAGAGCTGCCAGACGATGAAGAAGGTCTTAAACAGCTTGAAAACATTTCGATTGCAATTGGTGGAATTCCTGTAAAATCTTGTTTTTATGAGCCTGAAATAGATGGAAATACAGTTACCTTTATTGCAGATAATTCTAATATGCTGGATTTGGCAGAAGGTCAGAATAAGACGGTTACGGTTTCTATTCCGGATGATTTTTATTATCTTATGGAAGATGGAACAAAGGTGTTTTATGGGGGAAATGGAAAAAGCTTTAATTACAAAATTGATTCTACAACTTTGCAGAAGGCTTCTGTTACCTTTACAGCACCAGCAAATTCGGGTGAATTGACAAAGGCAAAGGGAAGCAACAATTATTCTATCGGACAGGAAGTTGAGATTGCCTTTGCTCCTAAAGAGGGCTGGCGTTTTATTGGCTGGACTATTGCTTCTGGCGGGCAGACTGTTCCAGATTCAAAAATAAAAATACTTGATAAAAGTGCCCTTTCAACGAAGCTTATTGTTTACGAGGCAGTGCAGGGGGTAACCGTTACAGCCACTGCCAGTGAAATCTTGAAAATTACAAAAACCAGTCCTTCTTTAAGTGTAAATCCAAAAGATTCTAAAATACAGATAACCTTTAATAAGGCTCTTCCTTCGGCAAATTCTTCTTACCTTGATAAAATCAGAATTTCAATGGATGGAGAAAATGTAGACAGTTTCTTTACCACACGTAAACTTAGCGGCAATACAATTACAATATCAACAAACTATTACCTTGCTGTTTTTGGAAACCAGACAAAAACAATAAATGTTTATATTCCAGCTCTTTTTTATTATACAGATAATTCTCAGAATATTTATTTGCCTGAAGACTATGAGTTTAATTACGTTATAAATTCGTCAACAGGCATAAATTATAGAATTTCATATAGTGTAGAGCCACAAGGGGCAGGAAAAATTAAAGATCTTGACCTGAACTCTTATGTAACTTTAAACCAGGTAATGGACTCTAAAAGAAATCAGATAAATCTTTCTTTTGAATCTGAGGATTACAGGTGTGAAAACTGGGAAGTGTATTATGCAGACGAAGATGGCGATATACTGGAGTTTTGCGATGAGGAAGCAGGTCTGGACTATACTTCGGAACACAGAGAGCAGTCTGTGTTTAGAATATGGGATAATCCGATTGATGATAATATAATCAAAGTCCATGCTTTTTCATATAAGATTCCAAAAGTCGAAAGTGTCAAAGTTGATAATAAGACCAGTATCTACAATATTGGAGTTGAAGGGGTTTCTTGCGATTCAAAAATATATATAAAATTTAATAAGGCAATGCTGCCTTCTTCTGTAACAATTCCTTCTCTTTCTATAACAAAAGCTGGAAAAAATGTTGCTGTATTATTTGAATATTCTTTTGAGACTTCAGATACTCTTATTATAAGACCAAAAGAAAATGTAAAGAAAACTCTGGTTCCTGGTGATACTGATATTTGCGATTTAGAGATTAATCTTAATGCAAATGGAAATGCCATAACAGATTCAGATTTTCCAAGACATCCTCTTGAATTAAGTGATGCTATTCAAAATTCCTTTACAATTCCTTTTACTATAAACGGACAGAGGGAAACAACAGCTCCTGTCTGGGGAACAGGTTCTGCGCTAAAGTCCGATGGAACAAGCTCTGGAAACACGCTTTCAACATCAGCTTATTCAGCCTGGTCTAAGACAAAAAACGGTTCATATACCTATGGAACTTATAGCCAGAATCATGTGGGCAGTTCAATTTATTATACTATGTATGGTGCAGATACAGATTCTGGAATTTCTGCACTTAAGATTAGGGAAACTCAGTACAGAACAAGAGATAATGAAACTGTAAGCTCTTTCCCTGTAGAGACTGAAATTACCAGTAAAACTCTTTATGATTCAATTAAAAGAATTTACAAGTTTGCAGGTACCTATAATTTTAAAACAACAGCAGATGGTATTATTAAACTGGATTTTCAGTATATTGATAATGCAGGGAATGTAAGCGATACAAGAACCTGGTATGTAGTAAAAGATACATACCTTACAACAAGAGATTTTGTTCCGGTTATAGATTTCCATACTTCAACAAATAACAGAGACGTAGTTCCAGCTGAAGTAACAAATGGACAAGAAAAAGATTTGTTCTTTACTGCTTCAACAGATATGTATTCAGATGTTAGTGTAAATATGTACTGGGGATATAGTCTTTCTTCTATGACAAAAATCTCTCCTTCATCGAGTGACTCATGGTCAAGTAAGTACAGCTTTACCCGAGATGCAGATAAATCTACCTTTGTTAAAGTAATATGTATAGATAGTGTAAATAATACGAGAGAAAAAATTTACGCAATTCCTCCTGAGCCTGATTTTGATACCATATCAGTTTCTGAGCCTGATAGACACGGATATGTGCATTATTATATCCATCCATACAGTGTTTCTACTTTTAAAGCTCTTGCGACAGAGGCGGGAGCCCAAGGCTTTATGCTTAGCGCTCTTCTATTTGAAAATGGAAAAACAATTTCTGAAAGTAACATTCTTGGCTGGATGGATGAAGAGCCAGATGTCGAAGAACTTATGATAGATACATCAGCTTGTGAGAGTGGAAAAACTTATAGGATTTATCTCAGACTTGCTTTTTTATACGAAGAAGGTAGTCGTATATACAGTACTTTAAGTCCTTCCTATGCAAAGGTAATTATGAATAGCAGCGGAGAAATATCTGCACCGACAGTTGTTCATGCTCAAACAAGTATTTCAAATTCATCATATTTTAAAGATCCTGTAAGTGTAACAGCAACACCTGTAAAGGGATCAGGTTGTTATAAGGTTGAGGTTCAGGACTTTAGAAATAGTCTTTCTACGTATCCTTCTGGTATTACTTATTCTGTTAAAGCTGTTAATAGAGATACTAATGCAGTTTTCATTCAAAAAGGCTTTTCTATTAATCTGCCATCTCCTGGCTCTTATAACTTATATATGCTGGCAACGAATTCTGCTAATCAGACAGCAACCAGTTCATGGCGTTATGCTTATGTGAATGGTGCAAGTGAATATAATCGAGATTATAGCTTTGATTTAACAGGAGATCTTACGCCACCAGATACGGGTACCATATATGCCAGTATTACCAGAATTCTGTCTTCTTCTTCTGGGCTTAGTCTTTTTTATGAGCAAACCACCGATAGTGACAACAAAGTTTACATTAAAAACTATGGTTTTCCTTTAGGCACTGATGTTATGAACAGCATAAGCTATTACATTTTACCGCCTGATATTTCCTACTGTAGTGAAAGCGACCTTTCTTCGTATACAAAAAAGACTGTGATCTTTAATAAATCTGTATTAAATTATTATGTTCCTCATGCTTCTTCTTCAAAACAAGGAATAATTACCCTTCCTTATGGAGATTTAGATGAAGGCGACTACACTGTTTGCTTTGTAGCAGAAGATTACAGTGGAAATAAAAATTACAATTTTGTTCCAGTTACTAACAAACGAAATAAGAAAAAGATAGGCTTTTCTTATAATTCAAGTACTAAAACTTTATCTAACAGTCAGAACTGTGCAAAAGCTTATTACTACTTCGATAATGAGTATAAAAAGCGCTGGATATTATGGCAATACAAATATGACGGTACAAGTATTACAGACAGTAATGGTGATTTAAATTCAAAATGGGTAAAAATAATTGGAAGTGATAATTATTCGTATTATGAACCGGAATATGCTTATATAGGTACAAAATATACTTGTAATAATAAAAATATAATGGATCTTCAAAATGGTCTGCAGGTATTCTGTGATCAGTCTACCTTCATTCATACAATGTATAGTCCTGTAAAGCTTACGGAAACAAATACAGTTAGTGATATTGGAGTATGGGAAAGTAAAGGTATGGAAACTGGAATAAAAATAAAAAGTGCAAACTTTACTTATGGAAGCGAAAATCTTTCTGAAATTCCTACAGGCTGGTATTATACAACAGTTGTTCATTTTATGGATGGCACCACCCTTATGAGTGAAGTAAAACAGAAGTGATAATATATCTTATGTTGTAACAAGAGGATTTTTTCTATAAAATATTGGCTATGAATATCATGGTAGTTGGCAGTGGTGGACGAGAGCACACTATCTGCTGGAAATTAGCACAAAGCTCAAGTGTAGAAAAAATCTTTGTTGTTCCAGGAAACGGCGGAACTGCAAATGAATCTAAATGCGTTAATGTAAATCCAAAGGATTGTGATTATATTAAAGAAGGCGAAAATCCTTACGTTGCTATTGCAAAGCACGAGAATTGCCGCCTTGCAGTAATTGGACCGGAAGATCCTCTTGCTGCCGGTATTGCAGATGAATTCTGGAATGCATCAATCCCTTGTGTTGGACCTAAAAAGGCTGCAGCCCAGCTTGAAGCAAGTAAAGATTTATCTAAGAACTTTATGAAAAAGTACGGGGTTGCCTGTGCTGCCAGCGAAACCTTTGTAAATAAAGATGCTGCCATAGAGTATGTAAAAAAACAGGGTGCACCAATTGTAATTAAAGCAGATGGTCTCGCTGCCGGAAAAGGTGTTGTCGTTGCTGCTACAGAAGAAGAGGCTATAAAAGCAATCTGCGACCTTATGGATAATGGAAAAGTTGGTGATGCCGGAAAAAAACTTGTAATAGAAGAATACCTTGAAGGTGTAGAAATTTCTGTACTTGCGGCTGTATCAGTTACTCCGGAATTTGCCTTAAGCGGAAACGCAGTTATAAAATCATTCCAGCCTGCCCGTGACCATAAACGTCTTTTAGACGGTGCTAAAGGTCCTAATACCGGTGGAATGGGTGCTGTAAGTCCTCTGGATGATGTTTCCTTAGAAACAATGGATCAGTTCAACAAAGACATCCTCACACCAACCTTAAACGGACTTATAAAAGAAAAATTCGACTATAGAGGCTTTATCTTCTTTGGCGTTATGCTTACAAAAAATGGACCAAAGCTTCTTGAATATAATGTTCGCCTTGGAGACCCTGAAACTCAGGCTGTTCTTCCTCTTATGGATTTTGACTTTGCTTCTATGTGTATTGCCATTACAAACGGTTCATTAAAAGACTTTAATTTGAAATGGAAAAAAGGATACCAGGTTGCTCCGGTTGTTGTAAGCGGCGGATATCCTGAAGCTTATAAAAAAGGCTGTAAAATCACCTTTAATGAAGCTCTTCTTAAAGAAAGTACTGCAAAAATCTTTATTGCAGGGGCAGTTTCTGGAAGACGTGGCGAGGATGATTTACTTACAAGCGGAGGTCGTGTTCTTGCATCTTCTGCTTTTGGCGAAACCTTTAAAGAAGCCTGGGAAAAGGCTTACAAAGGAATTTCTGCCGTAAAATTTGAAGATGCTTTCTATCGTAAAGATATTGGTCTTCCGGGTGCAGCAGAAAGCGGAAAACTTTAATTAAAAATTTAAAAATTCTGGAGAGGTTTATCAGCATGAAGTTTAGTAAAATAAGTCTGTCTTTTTTTCTGGTGATAGTTATTTCTTCTTTTTTTAATCTGACAGCTCAGTCCGGTTCAAAATTGATGATTGCAGAGAATGACCCTTTTATGCTGCAGCAGCAGCCGGTTTTTGAAGGGGTTGATGAGTTCCAGGAAAAACTTGATGCAATCCGAAAAAATGAAGGCCGGGAACCTATGGGACTGGTTTTGTGCGGAGGTTCAGCAAGAGCCTTTGCCCATATTGGTGCCCTTAAGGCAATGGAAGAAAATAATGTTACCCCAGATTTTATTGTTGCCAACTCCATGGGAGCAATAATCGGAATGTTTTACGCTTACGGCTTCTCTCCGGATAAAATTGCTGAAGTTGTTTCGAATATTAATCTTACCCAGTATTTTGAGCCGGTAATTCCAATTCATGGCGGAATTCTTTCTGTAAGAAAATTCAGAGCTTTTGTAAACGATTTACTAGGAAAAGAAGAAACTGACTTAAGTGAATGTCCAATTCCTATTCTTATTCTTACAGAAGATTTATATACAAAACGTCAGATATGGCATGCAAGCGGTGATTTTTCAAAAATCATGACTGCGGCTTTTGCCATGTCTGCAATAATGGAGCCAACTGATTATAATCTGCATGATGAAGAAAAAACTCCTGTCCGCCTGATAGACAGTGGTGCCATAGATATTGCCGGTCTTTCAATTGCAGAAAGCTTTTCAGATAACATTGTAATTTCAACAGCCTTTTATGATGCGGTTTTAAACTACAATAATATGATTGTCGTTTTGAACAGAACAATGTCCATTGGTAAGGAAAGACAGGCCGCAAAAGATATTAAAAAATATAAGCCGGTAATTATAAGAAATGATGTAGAGCATTTTTCTTTTATGTCTTTTGATAAGGCCGAAGAATTATCTGCCATTGGTTATGAATCTGCCATGAATGTTATGGAGGATATAAAAAAATGTCCTCATTCATACAATGCTCTGCTCGAAAGAAGAAAAGAAACTGATGCCTTTGCAGATAATTCAATCCGCAATGTTTTAACAAATGCTCCTTTAAAACAGAGTGAAAGTTATTTTGGCTTAAAGGTGTGGCCGGTTTTCCCTATGGTTGACTATCCTGATTATTCTATTTATGGAATTAACGGACTTTCGGCCTTTGCTTTTTTAGATTCTTCAAAAGTTTATCTTAACGCAGGCCTTACTTTCCCTTTTAATAAAAACTCTTTTTCTTTTGATATTAATTTTACCTGGAAGCCTTCTTCGGTATTTGAATTTTCAAGCCTGGCTTCCTATTCTTTTGCCTATAGAAAATTCCATCCCGAAAACTTTTTTGGGGCTGCTACTATAAAAGTCAGACCGGAATTTTTCCCATATGCTTTAAAACCTCTTTTCCTTACAGCAGAGTATCTTGGTACAAACAAATTTGCACCGGAAGAAATGCTTTTTAAGGCAGGTTTTGAAGTAGAAGCAGGAGATTCTAAAAGGGCCTATATTCAGTTTAAGCCATTTTATTTTATGTCGGGAAACTCTTTTGCTTCTCTTTCAAATGGTCTTGGAATGAACCTTCAGACCATGCTTAATGCTTCTGCCTTCAGTAAAAAGGCTCCTGTCTGGTCACTTGGAATTGCAGATAATTCTACCTGCCGCTATGCTTTCTGCAGCTTTGATTCTTCAGCTCCATATACAAAGGTTTATGAATCTGATTATTACCGTGCAAAAAAGCCACATGTAAATAATAACTTAATAGTTTCTAATGCAGCAGAGGCTTATCTTGTAAACCTGGACCCGGGCCTTACCTTTGCAGAATTAATCATTGTTCAGCAGTGGAAGCTGGGCGGCTTCTTTGATCAGCTTTATAGTGGAAATCTTAATATGTCGGCCGGCGGCTTCTTTAGAACTCAGGTTTCTTTAATTGGCCTTTGCAACTTTATTTTTGAAGGCGGCTGCGGCTGGAACATTACAGATAAACAATTCTTCGGCTATTTTGAAATGAAAAACAGAATGTAATTATGAAAAAGCTTATAATAAAACTTTGCACTTTACTTTTTTTTACAGGAGCCTTTTTCTGCTCCTGTAATTCTCTGCCTCTTTATACAAGACATTTTCTGGAGTGCGAAGGAGCTCCCCTGGCTCTTGCAGACAGGCCTTCCACCGACAATGTAAACGGCGAATTTCCGGACACAATTTATATAAAAACTTTAACCCAGACCTTTTCTTTTGAGTATGATTATCTTTTAAAAGACGGAAAGATTTATTACAAGCAGAGAAAAGCCGGAGCCGGCGAATGGAAACTTTTTAAAGAAACCGGACTTCCTTACTCTTCAAAGGCTGCCTTTGAGCCGGTAAAGAGGATTGTAGAAATTGCCGCAGATGCAGATGTGCTTTATGCCTTTAGTGACGAAGGAAAGCTTTACCGCTGCTATACAAAAAAAATCACAAGCTATACAGCCTTTGAATGGATTGACTATTTTGGCTGGCCAAGAAAGATTCAGCTCTACCAGAATGCGGCAGTAAAAAACAAAAGATGCTGGGCGGTTGGTTCCAGCCGTAAAGATGTAGAATATTATGAAGATGCTCTTGGAAATGAACACAATTACGGCCCTTTGGGAGTTGAGTCCATCCCTTTTCTTTGCGAAGACGGTCAGACAATCAGATATTGCGATCCAGCCTGTCCTTCAGATTTCAGTCACTCTTTTAAAGGTCCTTTAAACGGAAACTTTGTAGCAGAAAATCTTAGCGAAAGTGCATCTACTTTCTTTCTTATTTCTAAAGACGGTATTATGTATACCCGACTTGTAGATTATAATACCGTCGGTTCAGATCCTATGCTTTACGATTATTCTTATAACGAAGTATATTCCCACTTAAAAGGCTCTGATCCTTCTTCCAACACCAGCGTCTGGGCCCTGCCTAACGAAGACTGGAAAAAACAGCCATCTCTTCCACCGGGAGCAAGAGCTTCAACTTTCATAACAATTATTCAGACTGGGAAAGGAAATGCAGAAAGAGAATTAAGGGTTGCTGCTTTGAACGAAAAAGGAAGAAGCGGCTATTACTTTAAAAAGATAAATGATTCTGACTGGCTTTTTAAGGAAGCTGAACTTTTTATTCCTGAGACTGCCTTTACAGAAAAAACTTCAGTCCAGCCGGTAAATATTCTTCGTTCATATAAGGGTGCTGTCTGGAGAAATAATTACAAGATTGAGAACTCCGAATGCAGTATAGATAACCTTCACTTTAGCGAAGGTCCTTTTACCTTAAAATTTGACAATGAAGACTTTAGTGTAGATTTTTATCTTTCAGAAGTGTGGACTTTGTTCCTGCGCCTGCAGCCTGGGCTTAGCGAAGAGCCAATCCGTTACTTTGGTACTGCAAGCTTTAACCGGGAAGCTTTTACTGCCTGTAAAAACCGCGATTTAAAATTCCTTTTTGGAAACTATAACAAGGCAATTCACGAGTTTTATATTGAAGCTTTTGATACTTATTTAAAAATCAATTTAAAAACCAGCAAAAATGACTGGAAAATCTATCTTACAAAAGACGGCTCAATTAAAGAAGTGCCGGAAATTGACCGCAGGTTCATACAAAAAAATCTTCAGCTGCAGCAGAGAATGGACAATCAGGCTCCATATTATGAAGATATAGAAGATTTTTATAAAACAGAAAAGAAGATAAATAAAAAAGAGAAAAAAACTGCAAAGCATTTAAGACAGGCGGTTGGAACTAAAAAGGGAAAAAAGCATCCTGTTATAAGGCTTATTTCTAAGAAGGTTGCAATTATCCTGCAGTATTCTGGCGAAATTTGTAGAATCAATAAGGATTTTTACAAGGAAAACTATAAGCTCAATAAAAAGTATACAAAGTTTTATAAGAAGTATTCAGAATTCCTTGAACTTTATCCTGATTTTGACTGCCTTCAGGCCGTAAAATGCTATGTTGCAAATAATGAAGACCTTTGCGAAGAAGAAATCATATACCTTGAAGAGCTGCCTTTCTATCCTGCCTTTATAGTTCATAATAAAAAAGGCTATATTTTATATGAACTTGATTCTTCCTTTGAAAAACTGAGAGAATACTTTATGCAGGAAAGAAAGTCTGTAGACTTTGATCATGACAAATTAAAGCTTTAGCATAAAAAAAGCCGGCTTTACCTGAAGGCCGGCCTTTTACTTTTAAAACAGGTCTATTTATTGAACGCTGTAAAGTAAATCTTCGTAGGTAGGGAATGGTTTGTATTCCTCTCCCAGAAGCACTTCTATAGAATCAGCAGTTTTACGAACTTCTTCCATAGCAGGAATAACTACCTTTGCATAAGCATGAGCCCTCTGCATAAGACTTTCGATATTCTTTGTTTCTTCGTGCTTTTTAGCAAGCTCGTCAGCCTTGTTGGAAAGTTCATTTATAAGGTTATTAAGTTTTTCCATCAGCTTTAAGCCTGCATCGCAAAGATTGAATACTCTCTGCATTTTGAACTCTGTATCAGCAAGTACATTCATATACTTAAAGGCTGCAGGTATGATATCTTTATGAACCATCTCGAGCATTGTGTTTGCTTCAATATTCAAAACCTGACAGTATTTTTCAAGTTTGATATCATAATGGCTCTTCATTTCTTCAGGGGTGTAAATGCCCATTCTGGTAAAGAGGTCAATATTTTTCTGGTCAAGATAGTGCTCAATTGCCTTTGGTGTAGTGCGGTAGTTCTTTAAGCCTCTTTCTTCAGCTTCTTTAATCCATTCTTCACCATAGCCGTTGCCGTTAAAGAGAATGCGCCAGTGGGCAGTAATTTCTCTTTTAATAAGTTTATCAAGGTCTGAAGAAAAGTTTTCTGACTTTTCAAGTTCATCTGCAAAGGCTCTTAAGGTGTCTGCAAGGATGGCATTCAAAATGGTGTTTGGACCACTGATTGAAAGGGCACTTCCTACCGAACGGAACTCAAAACGGTTTCCTGTAAAGGCAAATGGGGAAGTTCTGTTTCGGTCTGTGGAATCCTTTGGAATTGGAGGAAGAACATCTGCTCCAATAGTCATTTTTCCGCCAGTTTTTCCACTATAGTCGGTGCCGTCTTTTATTGCCTTTAAGATGGCGTCAAGTTCGTCGCCAACGTAAATTGACATTATGGCAGGTGGGGCCTCGTTAGCTCCAAGACGATGATCGTTTCCGGCAGAGGCTACCGAGTAGCGGAGTAAATCCTGGTTATCATCTACTGCCTTAATTACTGCAGTAAGGAATAAAAGGAACTGGGCATTGTCGCGTGGGGTTTTTCCCGGTGCAAAAAGATTTTCTCCCAGGTCTGTGGCAATTGACCAGTTGTTATGTTTACCGCTTCCGTTTACTCCGGCAAATGGTTTTTCGTGTAAAAGGCAGATAAGTCCGTGTCTGCGGGCAACCTTTTTCATAATTTCCATTGTAAGCTGGTTCTGGTCAGCGGCAAGGTTACTTGTTGTAAAGATTGGAGCCATTTCATGCTGGGCAGGAGCGGCTTCGTTGTGTTCTGTTTTTGCATAAATACCAAGCTTCCACAGTTCACCATTTAAGTCTTCCATGTATTCAATAACACGTGGTTTAATTGCGGCAAAGTACTGGTCATCCATTTCCTGACCTTTTACAGGGCGGGCACCAAAGAGGGTTCGTCCGCACATTTTTAAGTCCTTGCGCTTACGATAAATTGCTTCATCTACTAAAAAGTATTCCTGTTCAGGGCCCATGGTTGTAGTAACGTGCTTAGCCTTATTGCCAAAGAGTTTTAATATACGAAGACTCTGTTCGTTTATAGCTTCCATAGAACGGAGGAGAGGAGTTTTTTTGTCTAAGGCTTCTCCGTTATAAGAACAGAAGGCTGTTGGAATACATAAGGTGTGATCTTTTACAAAAGGATAAGAGGTTGGATCCCAGACTGTGTAGCCACGGGCTTCGAAAGTGGAACGTTTACCTCCGTTAGGGAAAGAAGATGCATCCGGTTCACCTTTTATAAGCTCTTTTCCACTAAAGCTCATAATGATTTTGCCTTCTTCTGCAGGAGTCAGGAAGGAATCATGTTTTTCTGCTGTAATGCCTGTAAGTGGCTGGAACCAGTGTGAATAGTGGGTTGCTCCCAGTTTAATTGCCCAGTTTTTCATTGCATCTGCAATCTGATTTGCAGCTTCAAGATCAAGTGGGGTTCCGTTTTCCATGGTCAGTTTTAAGGCCTGGAAGGTTTTTGGCGGCAGCATTTTTTTCATTGTGGTTTGATTAAAAACATAACTTCCAAATAAATCAGGTAGGTTTACATATGACATAGCGGACTCCTGTGTGCCTTTTTTTTGTATAAAATATTTTACTGATTTATGGCGAGATTATCAATTATTTGTGCTATAATCCAAAATGTGAAGCTTCAGATTGTAAAAAAATCATTTTTAATATTTCTTTTTATTCCTCTTTTTAGCGCCTGCTCTAAAAAAGCCGCTTTACCAGCTTCCAGGCAGGAGCTGGCAGCCTCAAAGAAAAGACCTTCTGAACCAGAATTGTTAAAGGTTTTTAAGGAATCTTATCCGGACCTGCTTTTTACAAGTCAGTATGATGAAGAAGTGAATGAATGGAAGATTACTGTAGAACTTCCCGGGGAAGAAGAAAGTATATCTTCTGATTTTTACTGGTGTAATGGTTCCCTGCTGCCTTTTTCTGAACTTGAAAATAAAGATAAGTACTGGACTCTCTTATATCACTACGATTACAAGAGTCCACTAAAGGATCCTGCTACTTTTACTCAGGAAGAAATTGAAGCCCTGACAAAATTCGGCTCAAATGAAAATCGAAAGAGCGACCGTGGAACTCCCATGTTCTTTTTTGACTTTATCTACAGCAGTCAGAATCAGCTGAGCCTTGAAAAACACATTGTAAAAGCAAGTTTTCTTGGCAAAAGATTGAATGTACACGAAAGAATTAAGGCTCCCTTAAAAAAGGTTGAAGATAAAATCCTTTTGCTTTCAAAAAGCGATAATGAAGTAAAAGATTTTGTTGACGGACTAAAAAGCTGCGATGCCTATTACTGGCGGGAAATTGCAAATACTAACAGAAAATCCTTTCATAGTCTTGGAATTGCCCTGGATCTGCTTCCTAAGCGTTATGGTGGAAAAGATGTTTACTGGAGCTGGGCAAAAGATAAGAGTGGCGATAAGTGGATGTTGACTCCGCTTTCGCAAAGGTGGATGCCACCCCAGAAGGTTATAGAGGCCTTTGAAGAAGAAGGCTTTATTTGGGGTGGAAAATGGCTCATCTGGGACAATATGCATTTTGAATATCATCCCGAGCTGATTAATTTTTCTAGAATCGATAGCGGATACCGGTTGCAGCAGTAAGGCTGATTCTTGTTTCGTGAGGCATCTGTCCTGCAAAACCAAACTCAAATGGAACCGAAAGATGATCCCAGAACATAACGTCAAAGCCAAAGCCTGCACCAAAAACAAAGTTATTGCAGATACTTTCTGTTATTCTGATGCTATATACTCCTAAAGAAGAACCGTCGACATAGTCTGTGGTATTATAAAGATAGTAACCCAGTAAACCCCATGCATAAAGATTTGTTCCGGATTTTTCTCCAAAGTTTGTTTTAAAAAGGCTGAAAAGCAGCTGTGTATTTAAGGCAAACTCATATTCAGGATCATCATACTGGTTTCTACCAGATTCATACCAGGCAAGAACCTGAGACTGAAGACCAATTCTGTCATTAAACCATCTCTGGTATTGAAGTCCACTGTTAGAAAATCCGAACATGCCGTAAATACCTATTGCGTTTTTATATTCCAAAGGATTTGCATGAAGAGCTGCGCTTCCCATAATAAGCATTGCAATTGAAATTAAAAGAATTTTAGTTTTTTTAAGCATAAATTTCTCCTGTGTTTTTTTAATTATAACTTGTTGTTATAAATAACTATAGTGCTACAGTATGAATAAGTCAATTCGATACTTTTCGGTCTGAAAAAAAGAAACCTTAGATAAAAAAATAAATCTCAGGGCGGAAGTTTACTTGACAAAAAACTGAAAATTGTCACAATAAAATCATTATGAAAGATTATGTTCACAAAGTAAATTATTACGAAACAGACAAAATGGGTTTGACACATCATTCAAACTACATTCGCTTTATGGAAGAAGCCCGCGTTGATTTTATGGAACAGCTTGGTTTTGGTTACGAAAAAATGGAAGCAGAAGGTGTTGGCTCTCCGGTAATTGCAATTGACTGTGCTTTTAAAAAATCTACAACCTTCCCTGACGAAATTACAGTTAAAGTTTTTGCAATAAAATGTTCTGCCTTTAAACTGGTAATCGGTTACGAAATGACTTGTAAAGGGGAAATTGTTTTTACAGGAAACAGTACTCACTGCTTCTTAGATAAGAACGGAAGACCAGTTGTTCTTGAAAAGGCCTTCCCTGAATTTTACAAGGCTCTGCTTGCAACCATGCCGGAGCAGAAATAAAGCAGAAATAAAGCTGCCTTAAAAAACTAAAATTCACTTCTGCCACGGAAGCTAAGGCTTAGGGTTCTTTTATCAATGTACTCTAAGTCGCCTCCAACAGGAATTCCTGTGGCAAGTCTTGTTACCTTTAAAGAATCTCCCCTGTTTAATTCACTTATAGCCTTGTTTATGTAAAGGGCTGTGGTATCGCCTTCTACAGTAGGATTTGTAGCAATTATTACTTCAGTTATATTTCCTTCCCTTATTCTGCTTAAAAGCTGACTTATAGAAAGCTGTGAAGGTCCGATGCCTTCCAGAGGTTTAATCAGACCTCCTAAAACGTGGTAAAGGCCCTTGTATTCACCGTAGGCTTCAATTGTAGAAACGTCCTGGGGTTGTTCAACAACGCAAATTTGATTTGAAGAACGTAAGGGATTTGTGCAGATAGGGCAGGGGTCGCTTTCTGTCCAGGTTCCGCAGATGCTGCAGGGCTTAATTTTGTCCTGAATGTCGTTTATGTTTCTGGCAAATTTTTTAACATATTCTGAATCCTGTTTTAAAAGCCAGTTGACCATACGGATGGCAGATTTTTTTCCTATGCCGGGAAGTTTAGAAAAGTTATTGGTAAGTTCATCAAATGCGTTCATATGTGTTTAAAGTCCCAGTTATGATTAAAGTCCCAGTGAGCCTAAATCAAGACCGCCTAACAAAGAAGAGGATTTATTTTTTATCTGTTCCTGAACATTCTGAATTGCATTATTGTGGGCAGCAACAATTAAATCTTCAAGCATTTTTACATCTCTGTTGTCTACGCAGATAGGATCCAGTTTTATGCCCTTCATTTCAAAACGGCCGTTCATTGTGATTGTAACCATTCTTCCGCCCGAAGAACCTTCTGCAGTAATCTGTTCAAGTTCTTCCTGGAACTTCTGACTCTGTTCTTTTATGGCCTGTGTATTTTTAAGAAAATCAAATGGATTCATAATTCACCTCGTATTAAAGATAATATATTTTAGGAACGTCCGGCAATAACAGTTCCGCTGAAAGTTTGCAGGAGAACTTTTATCTGCTGGGGATACTTTTTGTCTAATTCTTCTTTAGAAACTTTTGTACTGTGAACGCAAATGCTAAGGCTTATTTTTCTTCCGCAAATGGAAGCAAGTTCCCTTTCAATTTCAATCTGCTTCTTTTTTACAATCTGCAGATCGTAATCATTCTGGACGCTGGTTTCTATGCAGTCATTTGCAAATTTCCATTCAGCTGTCTGGTCTATGCTGGCTGCGGCAAAGTTGTCAGAAATTTCCAGGGCTGCCTTTACAAGTCCCCTAAGCTGTCCTATGGAAAGTTTTCTTCCTTCTGCAGTAGTTACAAACTGCTGGCTTTGAGCCTGTCCGGGCTTTGCTGCATATGCGCTGTTCGGGTATGAAGCTTCTGAGTATGAGTTGTCCGGGTATTCGTTGTTATCGAATCCGCCTTCCGGGTCAGACATGTTTTCGTAATACTGGAAGGAGGCGTCTTCGGGGTAGTAGCTTTCTTCTGGCGGCTCATCGACGTTTGTCCAGGTGGATTCATCATCAGGATTTTCTGTATAACCGGTTGGAGACAGAGGTACAAAAGATGATGACACAGAAGTCTCGTTTTGATTCTGACCATCGAGATTCAGTTTTAAAAGAGGAGTCTGGACTTGTGCCACCTGTTCTGAATTGTTTTCATTTTGCATCACTGATTGTTCAGGCGGCAGTGAACCGCCATTAGAAAAAGGGTGGCTTTCATCTCCTTCTTCATCGCCAGCCTCTTCGGAATCTTTTTGTATGCTGGCCATCAAAGATGAAGAAAAGCGGGGCATACCTTCGGGCAGGCCGGATGAAGATGCGGCAGGCTGTGATGATTGAGGCTGTGAAGTCTGACTTTGTGATGATTGAGCCATAGGTGATTGAGTCATAGGTGATTGAGCCTGTGACATATTTTCGGCGCTGGAAGCCTGTGTCATTTGTGCAGGGCTGGTAAAGGCTGGCTGAGCTGAAGCCGGGGCTGAAATTGTGCCTTGTGCAGGGCCTGCGCTCAATAAAAGAGCTTTTGCAGCATCAATAGCCTTTTTAACTTCTGAATTAGATACATACTGACCGAGGAAACACAGACGGTGGAAGGTTAATTCCAGCTCGTAACGTGGAGAAAGAGAATAACGGATATCTCTGTATAACTGTAAAAAGAGACTTAAGGCTCTTTCTACCTGAACCTGATTCCAGCTGTTTAATACAAGGCTGCTGTATCGTTCAGGACTGTTTCCCAGTAAAGCTTCTTTTTTAATTCCGCTTTTTATTAAAAGCAGGGAACGTAAATAGTCTGCACAGTTTGAAATAAGCTGTTCAATGGAAATTCCCATCTGTAAGAATTCATCTAAAAGGTTTATAACACCTTCGCTCTGATTCTGTACGCAGCTTTCAAAAATTGCATTAAGGCGGTCAATGCCTACAAGACCAAGCTTATCCCGGATTTTTTCATAAGTCATCTCACCGTCGCTGAAGGCTACAACCTGATCAAATAAGGTGTAGGCATCTCTCATGGAACCGGTAGACTCCCTTGCAATCCAGAAAAGGGCTTCGTCATCTGCCTTAATGTTTAATTCTGCAGCGGCTTCGCTAAGGCACTGCTTTACTTTATCTATTGCTACCAGGCGGAAATTATACTGCTGGCAGCGGGATTTTATTGTTGCGGGAACTTTCTGTAATTCTGTTGTAGCAAAAATAAATACAGCATAGGCAGGAGGCTCTTCAATTGTTTTTAACAGGGCGTTAAAAGCAGAAATTGAAAGCATATGAACTTCGTCTATGATATATATTTTATAACGGCTATTGCTTGGAGGAAAAAGAACTTCATCTTTTATCTGGCGGGCAACTTCTACGCCATTGTTTGAAGCTCCATCTATTTCTATTACATCTAAAGAAGAGCCTTTAGTTATTTCCTGACAGTTTGCACATTCTCCGCAGGGGCAGTCTGTTGGTCCCTTTGCGCAGTTCAGGGCCTTTGCAAGAATTCTTGCAGTTGAGGTTTTACCACAGCCTCTAGGACCAGAAAAAAGATAGGAATGTGCTATTTTTCCTAATTTGATTGAGTTTTTGAGCGTCTCGGCAACAAATTCCTGACCTACAAGATCATCAAATTTTTGCGGACGTCTGCGGGTTGCTGTTACTTCATAAGACATAAATAAATTATAGTGCTAAAACGGGTTTAAAGGAAGTAATCTTATAAATAAATATAATCCCTTTATCTTCTTTCTCTCTTGAAGGCAAGGCGACAGGCAATTATAATAAATCTATGAAATATATAGGTGAGCTTTTAATTCTTACTCTTCTTTTTATCGTAAACAGCAGGGTTTTCTTCCCAAAAAATGACAGACGTGACTCTTTAGTTGCAACTTCTCCACTGGCTTTGCTTCTTGCAATCCTTCTTATTCTTTCCTGGGGCCTGGATATCTTTTCTCTTGCAACACTGCTGCTTAGCCTTCTGGTTCTGCTCACCAACTTCCACGCCCTCTTCCGTTATAAAGACCGGCTTTATGTAGACCGCTACAGCGGACTTATGAAATTCTGGGCAGTAATTACAAGTCTTTCTGTTATTTCCTTATTTGTGATTATCTGTATTTTCCTTCCGGCCATCACTCCGGACACTCAAAAAGGTGTAACAAAGACTGTAGAAAAATACTATGGAAATCACAAAAGCGGTTTTGAAAAAGCAAATAATTTTAATCATGTAAATGCAGAATGTTATGAGTTTTCTTTACTGCCTGGCATAGATAAAAAAAATGTAATCCTCTTTTTGCCTGACCGCCGCGGAGATGTTGAAGCTTACCTTCCATACTTGAATCTCCTTGCCAGAAATGCCTGCACAACTTATACCGCAGATTTTTACACAAACGACTGCCGCTATATTTATCCTTCGCTGGAAAATAAGATTTTTAGAAAAACCCTGTTAATTATAGAAAGCCTTAGAAAACCCCAGCAGTTTGCCTCAAGCCGGGAATTTTATACCTACAATATGATGCTGGAAGGCGAATCCTTAATCAGCCTTGCAAAAGCAAAGTATGGCCCAGACTGCCGCTATTTTCTTGTTTCTGATGTAATGGGTAAAACTGCAATTTCTGATTTGCAGAAAAAATATCCTGAGCTTATAAGCGGTACATTTTCTTTAGATTCAATAGAAGATTATACAAGTCCTGGCTATGGTTTTATTGAACAGACCGAACCTCTTCTGGCCAGATATCTTGGAAAAGAAAAGGAGCCTGATGCCTTAATTCCAAGACTTGCAGCAAAAAGAACTATTGCAGAAGCAAAAAAATCCTGGGGGATAAAGCAAAAATGACACTTATTGAACTTGATCAGTATTTTAATTCCTTTTTAAAAAAAGAAAACTATCCTTCTGACCCTTCTTTGAACGGCATTCAGATTCAGAATAAGGAACCTTCGTCAAAAGAAATTAAAAAGGTTGCCTTTGCGGTAGATGCCTGCGAACTTATAGCCCTGGAGGCAGCAAAATGGGGTGCAGACCTGCTTTTTGTTCATCACGGCTTATTCTGGGGTGGCTGCGAACTTTTAAGGGGAAGTCACTACAAGCGCATTGCAGCCTTTATAGAAAATGATCTTGCTCTTTGTGCATATCACATTCCTCTTGATGCAAATAATCCTTACGGAAATAATTATGGCCTTGCTTCCCGTCTTGGCTTAAAAAATCTTAATCCTTTTGGCTTCTGGCGGGGCATGAGCATTGGTGTAAAAGGAGAGCTTGAAAAGCCTCTAAGCATAGATGAACTTTCGCAAAAACTTGTACGCCAGGGAAAAAGCGTAAATGTAAAGCTTCCTTTTGGAAAAGATTTGATAAAAAGCCTTGGAATTATTTCTGGCGGGGCCAGTGAAGATGTTGAGCAGGCGGTGGAAGAAGGTCTTGATGCCTATATTACAGGAGAGTTTGCCCATGAGCAGTATCACTATGCAAAAGAGATGGGCATAAATGTAATTGGCGGCGGTCACTACGAAACAGAAATTGTGGGCGTAAACCTTGTAATGCAAAAACTGATGAAGGAAAAATCTATAGACTGTAAATTTTTAGATTTTCCAACTAACTTATAACTTTAAAAAAACATCATTCTTCTGTATATTTAATATATGGAAAAAATATCTTTAAAGTCGAAGTTATTACCTTTTATTTTAACTTTCTTAGTAATTATCTTAGATCAGCTTACAAAGGCTTTAGTTGTAAAATACATTCCCTTGTATCAGATTGGTGCCTCATTTTTAGGTGGATTCTTTAGAATTGTTCATGTATGTAATACAGGTGTTGCATTCAGTGTTGGTGCAGGCTGGTCAGATACAATCAGACATCTTTTGTTCCTGCTTTTACCACTTGTTGTTATTGTTCTTGTAATTGTTGTTTATTTTAGAAACAAAGAATTCACTGCCTTACAGCGCTGGTCTATTACCGGAATTATTGGCGGCGGACTTGGAAATCTTATAGACCGTTTTTTCAGGGCAGAAGGCGTTGTAGATTTTTTAGATTTCCAGTGGTTCGGATTTACAAAAAGTCCAATCGGGCTTTTTAGAATGACACGATGGCCAACCTTTAATATTGCAGATTCAGCAGTTGTTATCTGCGGAATTCTTTTAATCATTTCTTTTATAGTTTCTATTTCTAAAGAATCAAAAGATAATAAGGCAAAGAGCGAAGAAGATTCTGAAAAAGCTGAAAAAACAGAAAACTAAGGCGGGGTAAATATGGATTATCAGGAAATTGATGAAGCCGAACTTGAAAAACAGAAAAAGGCTAAAATTGAATACAGAACAAAGAAAAACCGTTCAACAATTTTTATGATACTTGCATCCCTTTTTGAGATTGTAGAAACTCTGCTTTTAATGCTGGGACTTTTCCTTTTAATGTCACTTATTTTGTTTAAGTGTTTTGACCCTCAGTCTGCAACTGTAAGGGTACTTTTTGAAGTTTTTTCTGTTTTAATTTTTATTGGAAGTATGGTCGGCGGTTTTCTTATTTACAAGGCCGTTGTAAGTCTGGTAATCAGAAAGTTTAATTTACAGGATAAACTTTTGGATGATGTTTTACAGCACTATGTAAAACAGTCAAAAGAAGATGAAGAAAAGAAACTGAAAAGGTAAATATGATAGGAATAATTGGCGCAATGGAAAGCGAAGTCTCTGCCATTTATGACAAGATGACTTCAAAAGAAATCATAGAAATTAATGGACAGAAGTTCTATAAGGGACTTTTGTTTAATAAAGAAGTTGTTGTAATTCAGTGCGGAATTGGAAAGGTAAATGCCGCCTTATGCACACAGCTTTTAATTCTTAAGTTTAATGTAGAAAAGGTAATTAATACCGGAATTGCAGGAGCAACAGGAAAAGGCCTGAATATTTACGATTTTGTAGTTTCAAGTCAGACGGTCTACCATGATTTTGATACAACTTTTTTTGGTTATGAATTAGGCCAGATTCCTTCCTTACCTGCAAAGTTTGAAGCAGATGCTTCTCTTGTAAACACAGCTATGGAAGCCTTTGCTAAGGCAAGCCTTTCTAAAGAACATAAAATTCAGAAGGGGCTTATTGCCAGCGGGGACCAGTTTATTGCCGGTGGAGAAAAGAAGGATTTTATAATCAGAAACTTTAATCCTCTTTGTGTAGAAATGGAAGGCTGCGCAATTGCCCACACCTGCTATAAGAATAATATTCCTTTTGTAATTATCCGCTGTATGTCTGATTGTGCAGATGACAGTGTAAAAAGCACTTACGATGAAGCACTTGCTTCTAAACTCAGCAGTTCCTTCCTGCTTGAAGTAATTAATGAAATTTAGATTTTGAGAGGTTTTATATGGAAAAAAAATATAATGTAGATTCGTTTAATCTTGATCACACAAAGGTAATTGCTCCTTTTGTAAGACTTGCGGCAAAAAAAACAGGTCAGAAAGGGGATGTAGTTACAAAGTTTGACATAAGATTCTGTCAGCCAAATAAAGAATTTATGACTACAGGTGCCATTCATACCCTGGAACACTTAATGGCAGAATATATCCGTGACGAAATGGAAGGGGTTATTGACCTTTCTCCTATGGGCTGCAGAACAGGTTTTTATTTTACTGTATGGGGCGAACACACAGAAGAAGAGATTGCAAATCATCTTTTGAACGTGCTTAGAAAAGTTGCCGTATGGGATAAGCCGGTTCCAGCCACTACAGAAGCTGAATGCGGAAACTACAGAGATCACGACCTGGAAGGGGCAAAAAAATATGCACTTGCCTGGGTTAATGGAATAGAAAAAAAAGGATACGATGCCTTTAGTGTAAAAGCAAATTAAGTTTTAATTAGGATTACTTAATGAATATTCTTGTAAAACTAAAAGAAACTGCAATATCTGTTTTACCAACAGTTTTGATTGTTCTTTTTCTTGGTTTATTTGTAGTCCCAATGGATAAAATCCTCCTTGCAAGATTTGTGGCAGGGGGATTTTTTCTTATTATTGGTCTTACCATTTTTCTTCTTGGTGTAGATATGGGTATTCAGCCCATGGGAGAAAGATGCGGATCAGAATTAACCAAAAAAAGAAATCTTTCTTTACTCTTATGCTCAGCCTTTTTTATTGGCTTTATTGTAACTGCTGCCGAACCAGATATTCAGGTTTTTGCCGAGCAGGTTAAGTCACTTTTCCCGCAGGTAAACAAGCTGCTTTTTACGCTGGTTATTGCCTTTGGCGTAGGCATTTTTGTTTTACTGGGCCTTTTACGTTCAGTTCTTAATTTTTCCTTAAAGATTACGCTTTTATTCTTTTATATCATTCTGCTTTTACTGACCTTTTTTTGCAGCAAAAGCTTTACGGGAATAGCCTTCGATTCGGGGGGAGCAACTACCGGGCCCATGACCGTTCCTTTTATTATTGCGTTGGGAATTGGTGTTTCTACAGTACGTTCTAAAAGCGAATCTAATTCCTTTGGACTTACAGGCATTGCTTCAGTTGGACCGGTTCTTTCGGTTCTGCTTTATTCCTTCTTCTTAAAAAATGCAGAAGCTTCAGATGCAGGACTTTTTTTACAGGCTGCAGGGCTTGAAGAAGAAGTAAGAGCCGGACTTTTTTCAAAAATCTTTATGCCTTTTGTAAAGGTTTTTCCTTCCGTATCGAAAGAGTCCCTTATTTCTATAGCACCTCTTTTTGCCCTCTTTGTTATTTTTCAGTTCAGCCTGCTTAAAATGACAAAGCTGCAGGTTGTAAGAATGAGCATAGGTTTTATCTATAGTTTTCTGGGACTTTCCATATTCCTTACAGGCGTAAACGGCGGTTTTATGCAGGCCGGTAAAGTGCTTGGCGAGATTCTTGGGGCCAGGGCTTTTGCAAGCGGCGGAATCTGGACCTTCCTGCTTATAATTACGGGGCTTTTATTTGGTGCAATTATTGTCTGTGCAGAACCTGCCGTCTGGATTTTAAGCGAGCAGGTAGAAACCGTAAGTGGAGGTACTATAAAAAGAAAACTTCTGCTGCTCTTTTTATCTTTGGGAACATCCCTGGCAATCGGGCTTTCCCTCTGGCGCAGTATTTCGGGCTTTAATATAAAATATCTTCTTTTCAGCGGATATTTTTTAGCCCTCCTGCTTATGATTTTTTCTCCGGAGTTATTTACCGGCATTGCCTTCGATTCTGGTGGCGTTGCGTCAGGTCCATTAACTTCGACCTTTGTGCTTTCCTTTACAATCGGAGCGGCCCAGGCCTGCGGAAATAATTCTGATTCCTTTGGAGTAATTTCTCTTGTAGCCCTTATGCCCCTGATTGCCATTCAGATAATGGGAATTATTTATAAACTTAAAACAAAAAGAATAAAAAAATCTGGAGGTGACGATGTTTAAGCTGATTGTAAGTATTGTTCCCCATAACAGCGGTGAATTAGTTACAAATGTAGCAAGACAGGCAGGAGCCAACGGCGGAACAATTTTTATGGGCAGGGGAACGGCGCAGAATAATATCATTCAGCTGCTTGGCCTTGGCGATACTTCAAAAGATATCGTTTTTATTCTTGTAGAAGATAAGGATCTTAAAAACGTTGTCTGTAAAATTGTAGAAGAATGCAGTAAGAAAAAAAGTCACTTTGGAGTTTTGTTCACTCTGGATGTTTCTGCATTTTTTAAGAGCGGCAATGGGGGTGGAAACGCTACTGGAAATTGCGGCGGCAATGGTGGTGCAAACGAAAACTTTAATAATGGAGATGATTCTATGACTAACAGTTACCAGATGATAAATATAATTGTAAACAAGGGATATGCAGAAGATGCAATGGCAGCCGCAAGAAAGGCCGGAGCCAGCGGGGGAACCGTTATTTCGGCAAGGGGAACAGCCCGGGAAGGAGATGCAAAATTCTTTGGCGTAGAAATTGTTCCCGAAAAAGAAATGCTTATGATTTTAGTTCCTGACGAAAAAAAGGATGATATTATCAATGCGGTTTCATCTCTGGACTGCTTTAAAAAAGCCGGAAGCGGAATTGTTTTTTCAAATGCAGCCGCAGATTTTACTCTTTTAGGAAAAAACTAACTTATTTTACAAGAAATTTTATTGAGCATTCTTCAAGTCCGGAATGAACTTCAAGGGTGTGAGAGCCCCTTTCAACCGGCAGCTTAAAATAGAAGGGACGGCTGATTTTATCATAATATTTGCCGTCGTAATAAATCTCCAGGCTGTTTGAAGTCCCTCCTGTAATTTCAACCGGAATTGCCTGTTCTGCATTATAGAGCTCGCTGTAATAAAAAAGAGCATCATTTTGCGGACTCAAAATTGTAAGCGGAGTCAGACTGTAATCAATTTGGGCTTTAATTTCGTTGTCTAAAAGCCAGCGCTGGTATTCGGCGGGGTAGGTGATTTGAAGGCCTTCTTCTGTTTCTTTGTGCCAGCTGCAGAGAGGAAACTTCATATCATCCTTGAGATATTCGTATACAAAACCCGGACAGTCGGGACCGGCAGGTAGGCCCGAAAGGGGACAGATTTTCTGTAGATGGTAGCCTTCCGGTTGGGCAAAACTTGTTCTTTCATCAAATACATGATCTTTTTCCAGATAATCCAGAAGATTTTTTGCAATCCAGGCAGGCAGGGAAGAACCGGTTTTACCAATTACAGTTTTACCCGAAAAGTTTCCCATCCACACACCAATGGTATAGTTTTTTGTTGCGCCCAGAGCAATGATGTTCTGGTACTGATTTGCAGTACCTGTCTTAAAAATGGAAGGGTAATCGGTCTGGAAGGTCTGCGAGTAGCCAAAGCCCAGTGCTCTGGAAGAAGAGTCTGACAGTATGGAGCACATGAGGCGGGCTGAATCTGAGGAATATACTTTATGAGCTTTGAGGCCGGAGTATTCGAGGGGAAGGTAGTTGCCGTCCCTGACTATTGTACTGAAGGCCGGCACCAGCTCGGTAAGGTTGACTTCGCCGGCTCCAAGGGAAAGTCCTAAATCAGCTTCTTTACCGCCATGCCTTAAAGAGTCAAAGCCTAAATCGTAAAGAAAATCCAGATATCCGTCTACGCCGCATTCATTCAGGCAGCTTACTGCAGGAATATTCAGACTTGAAGCAAGGGCAACCCTCATTCTTACCGGGCCGTTAAACTTGTTGTTAAAATTAGAAGGAATATAGAGTCTGGAATTGCCAAATTCCGTGGGAACGTCGGCAAGCACTCTGGAAGGGTACATCAAAGGTTCTCCCTTTCCGTCTTTTAACTCCATTGCATAAAGGTACAAAAAGGGCTTCATGCTGCTGCCCGGCTGATTATTTACCAGAACCCCGTCAATCTGTCCACTGTTGCTGTTGTCGTACCAGTTTTCGTTTCCAATCCAGCAGAGAATGTTTCCACTCTTATTTTCCATAATTAAAAGAGCCCCATTAGAGATTCGGGAAGCCTGGGCTTCGTTTAAGGCCTGGCGCAGATACTTTTTTGCCAGCTGCTGAAGTTCAAGGTCGCAGTTAAGATATACATTTGCAGGAAGGTCCAGACCTTTTTCCCTGTAATATTTTTTTACATAAGAAATATAGTGAGGCATGTAAAAAGGATAGCTGTATCTGTAAGCAGATGTTGCGGCTTCTAAAGGCACCTTAGCCCTCTGTGCGCATAAGAGGGGATTTTCTATAGGATTATAAAGACTTGGCCGGCGGGGAATTACAGAAAGGCATTTTATTTCGTCTTTTGTAAGTTCGCTTAATTTTTTTCCGTAAAAACTTCTTGCCGCAGAAGTTACCCCTTCGCAGTTCATTCCAAAGGGAACAGAGTTTAGATAATATTCCAGAATTTTATTTTTGCTCAGCCGGCTTTCAAGTCTGAGGGCATTAAACATATCAATAAGCTTCTGACTGTAGCTTCTTTTTTGGGTGTCCTCAGAAATGATTTTTACAAGCTGCATTGTAATTGTTGAAGCCCCGCGAACGTTTTCTTTTTGCCGCAGGTTTTCAAAAAGTGCATTTGCAAGGGCCAGGTAATCAATGCCATTATGAAGATAAAATCTTTTATCTTCAGATTTTATAAAGGCCCGCCTTACATCCTTGGGTATTTTTTTCAGGGGTGTAAATTCTCTTTTTATTCCCCCTTCCAGACTGCTTACCTGAATAAGGTTTCCCTTACAGTCGTAAAAGGCCGTACTAAAGGCCTTTGACTTAAATTTTTTTAAGTCAGGGTAGGGACTGAATCTGAGAATAGCCCAGACCGTCCCCAAAAGAGAAAGCAGAACAAGTAAAGCAGCCTTTTGTTTTTTCATTATTTAATTGTAAACAGATATCCGTCAGAACGTCCGAATACTTCTGGTTCGTACATACATTCAGCAGTAACTGGAGGTGTAGGGAATACACCGCGTCTTGCTGCCCGGAAGGTAAAGTCTACGCTTGTAGAACCTGTTCCAAAGTCATCCCAGAAGAACTGGATTTCGTTATCATAAATAACTTTATTGCTCAGACTGTGTCTGTAACTGTAAGAATATGAACTTTCAGCTTCAATTCCGCTTGTTACAAAGGTTGAATTAAGGATTTCTGCTCCGGAAGGAAGTGGAGCTCGTAAAGCAACATAACTTCTGTTTTTAGTTGATTCAATCTTAATTGTAGCCTTGTAAAGTTTTCCGCTTTCAAGACTAAGAAGACTTGTGTCAGAAGCTGTATTAATAACTTTACCGCTTTCTGTATCAACAATTTCGTAGCTGATTTTTAAGCCTTCATCACGTTTTGGAAGCATTTCATCCGGCAGGGCATATTTCATGCTCATTGTATAGAAGAGACGTCCCTGTCCGTCTTTTGTGAATTCAACCGGAATAGCCTTGTTAGCCTCAATGTTTTTAAGTTCTTCGCCGTTAAAGTCCAGTTTAATGCTCTTAGGTTTAGAAGCAGGGCCGTCAAAGTTAGCAGAAAGAATTTCTTTAGAATTAAGGCTTACCTTTCCGGTGTATTTAGTGTCATCCAGATTCATCATCTTGATGTAAGTATAAATTGCTTCAAGAACATGAGCAGTTGTGGCTGTATTCTGCCAGTAACCCTTTGTTTGATTTTCTAAGAGAGTATAAACAAGTTTGTCTACAAAAAGATTGTCCGGATTAAGGCTTACATAAAGCTGAAGTAATACTGCGTATTGTTCAGTTTCAGATTCAAAGAAGTCCCAGATATCCCTCTTGTTTTTAGCAATAACTGAAACATCTCTTGTTCCGGCCTGAATAAAATCTGCAGTCATTTTCTGAAGCTTTTCTGCCTTTGCTCTGTCGCCAATGTTATAGTATGCAAGGCCAAGGTAGCAGAGATTTGTAAGAGTTTCTTTATCAAGTCCTGCTTCAAAATCATTAAGACTTGTAAGGGCAGCCTTTTTAGCACTTTCATCATCAAAAAGACTTAATACATAGCAGCAGTAAGCTTTCTGATATTTAGAAACTGTCTTAGTCTTAATTTCTGTAGAAATATAATTGATTAAGGCCTTTGAGTTTATCTTAAGTGAACCTGCATTGAAACCTCTCTTAAGGGCAGTTGCATATACATGAGCAATTCTTGCACTTACGTAAAGGCTTGAAGTCTGAGACCATCTGCCTTCCGGCCAGTAAGGGAAGCCTCCGTCAGAATTCTGATATTTTGCCCATTTTACAATGTGAGATTTAATTACATGGGAAGGATTAATAACTTCTCTCTTTAAATCAAACATATCAATGTAATCCTGGAAAATTATAAGAGGCAGGATTTTTGATGACTGCTGTTCAAGACATCCGTAAGGATATTCAAAGAGGTAACTTACACCGCTTCCTAAAGGTCCAAGTCTTGTAGCATCCAGAGTAAATTCAAGTTCACCGTCTCCCTTAAGTTTTGAATCTGTAAAGGAAGGTATTACAAAAGATTCTTTTTGAGATTTTTCATCTTCCTTCAAAATACCCATTGTTGCTGTTGTTTCGTAGATGTAAGGTTTTTGAATATCAAGAGTCTGAATTACTTTTTCCTTTAAGATACTGCTGTTAATTTCAAAGGTAAGCTGGATTGCACCCTTCTTTACGGCTGCAAGATCAAAGTAAACAACCGAAGAGTCGCGGCTTGCAATGTTTACAGAATGTTCGCTTGCACCATCAATAAAGGCTTCTCCAGGAATTACGCTCATTCCATCATCAATTAAGTAGCCGGTTTCTTTTGCCATTTCGTCTGTCAAAGGTTTTACGCTGGCTTTTACGTTAATTTTCTGAGTGTCTTTATCAAGGTTTGTAATAAGAACTCCAAATTCACAGGTGTCTCTTTCGCGGAGCTTGCCTGGTTTTACAACCTGAATGTTTATAGGATTCTGAACCTTAACTTCGTCTTCGGAAAGTGCAAATAAATCATCTTTTACACCAAAGGCGGTAATTCTATAAGTTGTAAGGTTGTCTGGCATTGTAAAGGTTACTTTTGCCTTTCCATCCTTGTCTGTAATGATGACAGGTTCAAAGACTGCTGTAGGGCGGAAGTCTTTTCTTTCATCTTCTTTTTCTTCATCTTCAGATTCTGAGTCTCCACCGGCCAGGTCTTTAATACTGTAGGTTACCGGATCCATAAGTAAACTTCTTGAATCTCCTCCGTGTACTCCAAGAGGGAAGTTTTCAGGATCATAGAAGAAGTCTATAGGATTTGGAACGTGATAATTTACCAGATCCAGAACTCCACGGTCTACGGCCATTAAGGTCAATTCTGCATTTTCAAATGGCTGGTTTCCCTTTGTTGCTGTAAGGGTGACTGTTACTTCTTCGCCGGGTCTGTAAACAGGCTTGTCGCATTCAATTTGAATAGAGAAGGCTTTTACCAGAGGATTTACAAATAAGCTTGTAACTCCGTAATAGCCCTTTGGCTTGTCTAAGTCTGGTTCGCCGTACTGGTGGCTTGGTTCTCCATGTCTTACACTGAAGGAAGCAACTGAAACATAAACTACAGGAACGTAATTTTCAGAGATTGGAATTTCAATTACATTTGCACTTTCGTCAAAGTGACGTACTTCCTGGGTAAAGATACCTTCGCGTTCTACAGTGATTAAGTAATCGCCGGCAGGAAGAGGGCTTTCCATCAGTAATTCGGCCTTGTCTCCAGGATTATACTGTGACTGCGATGGAGTAAGTTCAATTGATTCTGAGTTTTCGCTTCCTCTCCAGGCAGCATCGCTTCCGCAGGCATAGAAGCCTGTTGTAGTTTCGAGGTAGTTTCCATTTCTGTCTTTTCCGCTTACTTTAAGGGTGAACCAGCCGGCCTGTTTTGGAGTAAGACTTAAAACTCCGTTAGCGCTTAATTTAAGGCTGCCCTTGTCTTCTTCAACTTCTTTTCTTTCGTAGCGGGTATATACTGTGTCATCAACACTCTGTTCGTGAACTAAAGACCATTCAGATCTTGTAAGTACATAATTTAATTCTTTAGCCTTTGCAAGGATAGAAAGCAGTTTTCCATCAGGTTCTACAAGAATATAACTGAAGTCTACCTTCTGGCCTTTTTTAGCAAAGCCTGCGCCAAGTCTCTTTAAGCCGGCATAGAATTCTGCCGGATGAAGAGTAACGGCATTCTGGGCTGCAACCCTCTGGTTTGAAACATCGGTAACGGCAGCCTGAACCCTGTAAGAGTAGGCACTTCCGTCTGTAATTTTTTCGCTGTTACAGAATACGTTTGCTTTTCCGCTGGAATTCAAACTTCCCTTAGCCTGCTGAACCAGAGTTCTGCTTGAATAATTTATGTCAGGACCAAAAGTATAACCTTTTGTTTCTACAGTTTCGGGACTAAAATGAACCGGCTGTTTATACCAGCTGACGTCATAGTCTGCATTTGCAAGACTGCCGCCTGCCAGATAATCTGCACTTACGGCTGCTGTAATTTTATCTCCGCCATAGTAGGTAATTTCCGGAATTGTAACATTCGATTCTATTTTGAGTCTTTCAAATTCTGCAACATTGAAGACAACAGAATCATAATCATATTTGTCCAGAGAACCCTTTCTGCGGTAATTGATTGTGTAAACTCCGGGTTCAATATTGTCCGGAAGTTTGAAGGAACCGTAGAAGCCGCCGCTTGAAGAAAGGGCACCTTCCATATCTGGAACAACCTTGTCTGTTTCCCATCTTTTTGTAACAGAAAGAGTGTAGTCGCCAAGGTGGGTACGGATCATTCCAAGGTTCTGGTCCCTGTCTATACCTCTGAAGGTAACTGTTTCTCCCGGTCTGTAAAGCATACGGTCTACAAACATAAAGAGTCGTCTTTTTGGTTTTGCAGTATATTCATAAGAGGTTGACCATACCGAATGGCCATAGGTGGTGTGGGAATCGGCCTGGAACATAACCTGGTCATCCCCCTTGCTTACTCTTATAACAGGAGTGTTTTTCCACAGGTTAGGGAAAGATTTTGTAAAGGTATTGTATTCCTCTTCTGTAAACTTAATTACACATAAACCGTTTTTATCAGTTTTTCCACTGGCAAAAGGTTTTGAAGAATAATCTCCGTGCTTATAAGATAACTGTTCAAAAATTTCAACATCGGCATCTGCAAGACCTTTTCCTGTCTGCATGCTGGTAGCAAAAATAACCGCCTTATTAATACCAACTCTGGCAGTAACACCAATGTCGGTTACCTGGATTGTCTGTGTATTTCTGTCCTTAATGGTTTCAATTTTGTCTGACCAGGAATTATAGTGTTCCCTTTCAATTTCAGCCTGGAATCTTACGGTTCCGTAGCCATTTGTAAGGTAAGGATTCAGGTCTAATTCTGTAAAATGTCTTAAATCTTTTTTGCCTGGATCAATAGGGTGGGCATCTGCAAAAAGCTCTGCAAGATCATAGTCCTTAAGAGGGTACTTTCCTTTTTCAAGATAGTAAACTGAGCCGGGATTAATGTTCTGATACTCAAAAAGGATTTTGTGAGGGAACTGGGCTTCCATAATTTTGTCGCCGTAGTTTAAGAAGCGGCTGTAAGCAACTGGTGAAGAAACTGTAAAATTATAGCTGCGTTTTTCCTCGTTTGTCTTTGAATTGTATTTTCTTACAAAGAAATCTGCCTGCTGACCGTAAGCATCCTTAAGACCTGGGGCAAAAGTGATTGTATGTTCTTCTCTTTTTTCGATTGGAAGATTAAAGAATTTTACTCTTGTGCCTTCAATACTTACATTGTCTTTTGTAAGCTTATAGTCAAAATCAAAACTTGTATTAGTGATGATGGAATCTAAATCTGGCTTTTGAGAGAAAATAACTTCAAGAGGATTTGATTTTTTGTTTTCTGAGTAACTTGTGTACTGTTTTACTTCCCTTATATAAAAAGGTTTTAAGCCTGGGTAATTTTCCTGGGAATTAGATTTTTTAATGCGTACTATGATGTTGCAGCCAAAAGGAACCTTGTCCTGAATGTTTACTACAAAAGAGTTTGATTTTTTTTCGTCCTGGTTATAAATGAGTGGAGTTCCCCATGGAAAGGCTTTTTTGTTGTAATCGAGTTCGGCTGTGTATTTGAAATTTGTATCATTTATGATTACATCGCATAATTCGTAAAAGCGTTCCAGAGTGATGGCGTAGTTAAGCCTTACATAAAAGCGCTTGTCGTAAGGTGGAATAGTTCCTGTTGTCCAGTTGCTGTAACAGTCACTGTCTTTTATGTAACCGCCGTAAAGTCTTTCAATTTTGATGTCTTCTGCTTTTGTTGTAAAAGTTCTTTCGCCGGTAATTTTGTTTTTTGAAAGAGATTTTAAAGATTCGCTGATTGTGATTGTGTATTCAACGCTTGGGTCTGCCTTTTCTTCGCTTTCAAAGGCCAGATGTTTTGAACCATACCATCTGAAAACTCCCTTAAGGGCAGGGCTTATCTGCATTATATCTGAACTTGTTTCCGGTGCTTCAAGAGCCTGAACTCTGTGTACCGGCTGTGAAAATACTACATAAAACTGAGGATTATCTGATTCGGAAACAATCATTTGAGGTCCCCAGGATTCTACAAAGAGGTCTCCTTCTTCTTTTTCTTCCAGCTCTGTATCAATTTTTCCGGCCTTATAAAAATCAGCCTTGCTGGTCTGATATTTTGTTTTGTAATCTGTAAGTTTTCTTAGTCCTGGAATTACTGAATCTGACTTAACCTGAGAAGTTTTTCCCTCTTCTGCAGTTTTTTCTTTTTGAGCAGAAGTTTTTTCCGGGGTTATCGCTTCAAAGGAAGGTTCAAAGAAATCCTGAATTTCCTTGTAGCTTGCAAGTCCAATCATAGAGACTTTTTCTTTTTTTTCTGACTGATTCTGTGTCGAAACTGCGGCAGTCACTTTTTCTTTAGATTTGTCTTTACAAGAAGAAAATAAAATTAATAAACAAAGAAGGGGGAAAATTTTTTTCATATAGACCTCGTTTTATAACTATTTGTTAACTATTATAGAATAATAGCATTTTAAAAAAAAGGTCTAATAGAAGGGGAAAAGTCCCTATATTGCTTTGCTGATTATACCGCCGCCAATAATCACATTATCCTTGTATAAAACTGCCGACTGTCCCGGCGCAATGGCTCTTTGAGGCTGGTCAAAGGTGATTTTCCATGGCTGTCCTGTGTAAGTTTTTGTATCGTCTGCGCCCGGCTTGTAGCGTTCAACCTTACATGGAACAGGTTTACTTGCCAGTCTTACCTTTACCAGGGCTTCAAAAACATAGTCTTCAGGAGGTTCTACGTTTCCAGGCCATACCCAGTCATCTGCAATAAGCCCGTCAGAGTTTAAGGCATCGTTAGGGGCAAGAACAACAAGATTGTTTACTGGATCAATTGACTGTACATAAACCGGATAGCTTACTGCAACTCCAAGTCCCCGTCTCTGGCCAATTGTGTAGTGTTCAATTCCTCTGTGTTTTCCAAGAATGTGTCCGTCCAAGTCGATAATATCTCCGGGAATGCTTGGTTTGTCAGAAAAAAGCATGTCAAAATATTCTTCGCCTACAAAGTCCTGACTTTCTTCTCTTTTTGCAGCTTCAAGATTTTCTTTTTTTGCCAGCTCTACAACTTCACTCTTCTTTCTAAAAGCCAGAGGAAATCTTACCTTTTCCAGAGTGGAAGAAGGGATTCTGTATAAAAAGTAGGTCTGGTCTTTTGAAAGGTCACTTGCTCCGGCAATCATGCTTGGGCGGATGTCGGTTCCAAATAAGCCCTGATCCGGGCGGACAATTTTTGCATAGTGACCGGTGCAAAAGTAATCATATTCAATTCCAAGATTTTTAATGCCTTCCAGCATTGCTCCAAACTTTATGTTGCGGTTGCACATTATGCATGGATTAGGAGTTCTTCCGTTTCTGTATTCACTCTTAAAGTATTCCAGAACTTTTTTGGAATATTCTTCTTTTGCATCTATAACGTAATAATCTATGTTATTTTCTTTGCAGAATTTTTTACATTCGTCTATATTCTCTTCTTCTCCAGGACCGTAGCAGGCTTCTTTTATAGGTTTGTCCGGATTCTTTGCTTTTACTTCAGGGATTTTTCCATCCCAGATTGACATGGTTACACCAATAACCTTGCAGCCGGATTGTTTCAAAAGTAAGGCTGTCAGGGTGGAATCTACGCCTCCGCTCATTCCAACAAGGACGGTTTGTCCTTTCTGAGGCAAATCTAAATCGCTATAAGTCATATGCACAATTTTTCTGTTTATAACCTAGTTTGTCAATAGGGTGAAAAGAGCTGGGCGGGGGAAAATAGCTCCTTGCCACGGGGAAAAAAGCTCCCGGTCGCGAAGGCCGGTTCAAAACCGCGCTATAAAGCGCTACACGCTGTTTGTGGTTTTGAAACTATATGATATGCCGCTTGCGCGGCAGCCACAAACAGAGTGTTTTTGCCCCGACCCCCGCTCCCTCGCGCTATTTTTCCCCGGAAACTCCATTTCCCGGTCACGGAGGCCGGGGAAAAAAAGGGGGGGGGGACGGTGATATGAAAAAAAATGCGGAAGCAAGGTTCGCGTTTTGCGGAGCGTTGAAGCCGATAGTTAAGATTCTGTCTGTAATAAAAACACAGAGTGAGCTTTGCGAACGTCGAGGCTTCTCGGCGGAGCATAAATGCGGTTCTTGCTGGAAGCATTTTTTGTAACTAAAATGCGGCTCCAGTTTACTCTTGCCCCGGCCACTGCGACCGGGAGCTATTGTTTGTTTCATTCTTTTCATCTCTTTGCTATAATATCCCCATGAATCTAAATAACATCTGTATTATTCTTGACCATCCGGACGAGGCGCGTAACATTGGTTCTGCCTGCCGTGCCATGGCAAATTCTGATATTAAGGAACTTCGCATTGTTGGAAAAAAAGAAGATTATGATGAAGAAAAAGTCCGTATTCTTGCAATTCATGCCTGGTATATTTTTGAAAATGCTAAGTTTTATTCGGATATAAAGGAAGCAACCAAAGACTGCGTTTTAAGTGCAGGAACCACAAGACGCAGGGGAAAGAACCGCGGCCGCTTAATTTTGCCGGAAGAGTTTGCAGAAGAAGCTGATTCTATTGTAGAAGGAAAAATTGCCCTTGTTTTTGGAAACGAGCGTACAGGACTTACAGACGAGCAGCTGGATATGTGTACTATGGGCGTTACAATTCCAACCTCAAATGATTTTGGTTCCCTGAATCTTTCGCATGCCGTTCAAATCTTGTGCTACACCCTTTTTAGAAAAAATCTTCAGGACCAGCATAAAGATTTCCGGGGCTATACACCGGTCACCTTAGACAGAATAGACTCTGCTGTCACCTGTCTTACAGACAATCTTCAGAAAATAGGATTTTTTAAAATGCCGGGAAGGGAAGATATGGAGCAGTACTGGCGAAATCTTCTTTCCAGAGCCAGTATGACCGAGGGCGAAGTGCAGTATCTCGAAAAAATATTTACAAAAATCTCCGGACTATCGGTTAAAAATCAGAAAAGTTGATAAAAAGTCAAAAAATTTGATAAATAATAACAATATATTATAGATAACTTCAATTGAAATTCCGATAATTGACTAATAAAATTAGATTAGAAAATAGGAATAGTGTTTTTATTTAAGAAAAGGAGTTGTCTATGCGCTTAAAAAGTTATTTTTATTTTACTTTTATTTTATTAGCCTTTCTTACATTTTCAAACTGTACAATAGGTCTTGGTTCTGCCGTTGATACACAGGCACCAACTATTGATATTTCTTATCCGCCTGCAAATGCAAGTGTAAAAGGAGAATTCCTTCTTTCCGGTACATGGAGTGATGACCGGGGCCTTAAGGAAATTCTTGTAGAGGTTTACAAAAATAAAGACAGTGAGCCTTGCGATACAGCTTATGCTACAATTAATTCCAATAAAACCTGGACTCTTACTTTAAACAAGGAAGATGAAAAATCTGAAATTTCTGACTCAGAAGACAACGGTTTTTACCAGGGCTGGAAGTATTCTGATGGTGAATATCAGATTCAGGTAACTGCCAGTGATAACGGCGGTCATACATCACAGACTGCAAAAACAACCTTAAATATAGATAATACCCCTCCTGTATTAATTCTTACAAAACCAACTTCTGTAGGAGAAAACACAGCAAAAAGCTACGGACAGACTGTTCAGCTCGAAGGTACTTTCTCAGAAGCTACAGATAAAACAATAGATAACCTTACCGTTACATTTTATGACAGTACCGGAAATGCCCTTTTCGATTCTGAATTTACAGGCATTACTGATATGTCAAACGCAAATCCTCTTGTAATTGCCCAGTATTATTCAGAAGCTGCAGAGCCTTCTGATTCAGATTCAGATAATTACATTAAATGGGAAAACTATAAAAAGTTATATTCAGAATCAGAAATTGCTGCCTATAGAAACGATCCTACAACTTCAATCGATACCAAGCAGTTTTATTTTTCTGTAACTGCAAGCGATCAGGCAAGAGAGTATACAAATACTTCAGAAACAGAAGGCAGCGGACAGGGAAATACTACCCGTTACTATTATCGTGGAACAAGTGATATGCTTACCCTTGTTAATGGTAAAGACTCAAGCTTTTCTAACTTTTCTGTTGCTATGCTCCAGAATTATTTAAACAAAACAGATGAAACTTACCAGGATAATTCTGCTTTGGAAAGCATCCTTTCTGCTGCCCAGAGTGTGAGTGTTGAAAGCGGTCTGAAGTCTGACGGAAGTGCAAGAGCCGCTTTAAGTGCAGAAACAACAACTGACTCTATTGCAGACTGTATAAATAATACAAACACCAGCCAGGGAAATGTTTATCTTAATTTCTCTATTAATCCTAAAAATAATCCAACCTTTGAAGTAAGTAAAATGAGTCTTGCAGATTCAACTTCAAAGAGCGAAAGCCAGTATACCGACGGATACTACAAATATTTAACAGAAACTACCTTACATGTATCATTAAATCCTGGTCTTGATAATACAAACTTAGATACTCCAACAGTAAGTATTTATTATGTAAAAAACGGAAGTGAAGAAAAACAGCTTTTATGGACCTGGGACGAAGATGTTGCTCTTGCCTATGCTAAAAAGCAGACAGCCCTTGCATCTCAGAGCGATGCTTATATTATTGAGCTCTTAAATCGCGACCCTGAGACTTATCGTTACACAAAAACTGCAGAAGATGAAAACTCAGATGGTCTTTCTATAGACACAACTCTTTCTACTAAAGATAAAGAAATCCTTGCCGGCTCAAAATATACAATCATTGTAGAAGGTTACGATATTGAAAGTCAGTCCTTTGTTGCAAAAGATATTGCCGGTTATGGTTTTATAGCAACTTCAAATTCTACAGTTCCTGATCTTGATTTTGATGAGGAAAGTGGAACAACTAACCTTGAAACTTCAAGTACAATAAAAGCTTCTGTGGTTGAAGGAAATAATCTTAAATTCACAGGATACGTAGAGTCTGCTGATGAACTGTCAGATGTTGAATCTTTATATTATATAATTACAATAAAAGACAATTCAGATTCTTCTAAAACTAAAACCGTCAAAACAAATATTACAGGCTCAGATAAGGTTCTTCAGAACGGAAGTCAGTATATTTATGACTGGTCATTCACCTTTGAGCCAGACAGTTATGTTACAAACATCATAGACAATGGTTCAGGCTTCTATAAAATTTCAGTTGATGTTTATGCAACAAATGGTGGTGGTACTGCTCATATTGGACGTAATTACTATCTTGATACTCAAATTCCAGAGATTCCAATTGTAACAGTTTCTTCCGGTTATACTGATAAAAACAGCGGAACTATATACCTTAATAATACAAATACATTTACTTTAAGTGGAACAACAACAGATAACTTTATACCAGGTATAACAAGTGCAGTCTTTACCGGTAAAGATTCTGATGGAAAAACTAAAACTCTTACTAAAAATTCTTCATCCGGCGATATAACCTGGGAATTCACTGATGTAGATTTAAGCGGCTTTGCCGTTCAGAATAACGCTACAGATGTAACTCTTACTGTAACTGCAAAAGACAGTGGTGGAAACGAAGCTTCAGTAAATTATAACCTTGAATTCGATACTACAGCACCGGCAGGCTATCACCTTTATGACAAGCTTAATAAAGATTTAATCTTCCGTGTTGGAGAATACGACAATACTTCCACAGATCTAACTGCAGCAGGGGCAACCTGGGACGATGATTTAGACGAGGATGTTGGCGGTAAATATTCTACAGGAACCTGGGGAACAAGTCAGACTATTACAGTTCGCGGAGACTTTGTAGAAGAAGGTTCCGGCCTTAAGATGATTTACTACAAGATTTTTGATGAAGCTCCAGATGCTGATGCAATTGCCAGTTTTGAAAGTAATTATGCTTCAGACTACACAGGTATGATTTCTCCACTTACAGGAGATGATGTAATTACCCGCCGTGTTCTTTATACAAAGGCTGATGGAATAAGTAAGGGATACAAAGAGGTTGATTCCAGCTTTAAGGCTGCTTTATCTGGCTTTAAGAATAAGAATAATTATCTTCTTCTTCTTGCAGTAGATAATGTTGGTAATGCGGGCCTTGATACCCTTATGGGAACTTATATTAATGATTCAAGTGTTACAGAGAATATAGACTGGAATACTCCGCAGGGAAAGACTGAAGGTATTTCTTCTATTTCTTTGAATGTTGATACAGATGCCCCAGATGTTTCTTCTACAACAAGCGGAACTCAGTACACAAATAAAGTAAGTAAAATTACAGTAGAAGGCTCCGCAGAAGATACTGACTCTGGTCTTGCTTCTGTTGTTATAAAGATTATTGGAAAAGATTCTTCTGAAAATGCTCTTGAAAAAGAAATATCTGCAACTGGAACAAGCAGCTGGTCGGCAGACATTACTACTGATAATCTTAAAGATTTAGTAGCTGGAAATACATACTCTGTAAAAGCTATTGCAAGCGATAATGCCGGTAACAGTACCACCAATGAAATATTTAAATTAATGGTTGATACAACGGCACCTGATGTACAGTTAAGTTCACCATCTACCAGCACCAGACTGAACGGCTTAAAATCTATGTCGGGACTTGTTTCATATGAAGGTTCTGCTCCGGAATCTCTTGAGCTTTATGCTTCAAAGGAAGTTCCTTCTGGAGATATTTCTGATACTTCTAAGTTTACAATGATTAAAGAAATTAAAGATGTTTCCCAGATTTACAGCTGGTCTGTTTCTGATATTAATACATACGATTTAACCGATGTTGAGTCTGCTCCAAAAACTGCACTGCTTTATATTATTCCTGTAGTAACAGACGGTGCTGGTAACATAAATATTTATGACATTGATTCAGAATCTTACGTTTATAAAGAAAATATAAACTACTTTAAATATACCGTAGACATGGATTCTGACCGTCCTACAGTAAAGGTTACAAACCTTACCCTTACAGACGGTACCTATATTCTTAAATACGGTGAAGACGCTCAGATAGAAGGAACCGTTACTGATGATGATTCAACTTCTGACGCAGTTTTAAAAACTTTTGTTGCAACTACCTCTCAGATTACTGGAACTGGTACTGTTTCAAAAACTACAAATAACACAACAGGCGTTGTAACTTCAAAGGTAAAGGTTGGAACTAAATACGACATTACAACTTTCAATCCTTCAACCGGCGAATGGACCTTTACTCCTGCAGATACTGGTGACGGTGAAAAAACAGTTTACTTCTATATTGTTGATAATAAGGACACAGTTTTCTACACCGGAAAAACAGAAACTGTAGAAGCTGTTTCTTATACATATCATCAGCCTTACTTCCAGTACAAAACAAGTACTGCAGAAGACGCTTCCGACGCCCTTACATACAGAAGTGATGCAACTGCTCCTTCAATTACCAATACTCTTGTTCAGGCCTACGATTCAACTAAAGCCGCAAAGGATGCTGAAATCGCTCCTGGAACAAATCTTTATGTCGGTGGTGTAGATAAGCAGTTCGTTAAGTTTAAAATTACAGGTTATGATGCAAATGAGATAGAAGGAATTCGTCTTACATTAAATTACAAAGATTCTGAAAACGAAGATGATGTAATTAAGATAGCTTCCTGCTCTGATTATACTGATGATGGCTTTACTCAGAATGGTTCAATTTCAGGAACAACAACTGCAGTATGGACAACAGATTATATTGATCACTCTGTAATGAAAACCGGTTCAATCTCCGGAACTATTGAAGTATTTGATAAGTCGGGACTTCTTGGAACATCAAGTCCTATATATATGGTGGACAACGACGGGCCTGCAGTAAGATTCAGTAGTCCTTCTTCTGATGATGAACTTACAGGAGACATAACATTCTCCGGAACCTGTACAGATACAGGTAATGCTGGTGTCAGGGAAACAGCATGGCTTATTCCTACTGCAGCACAGCGTGACTTAAGTGACGCAGAACTTGCCGCTGCAACAAAAACAGTAGCAGGAGAGACAGTATCAGTATGGAATACAGAGCTTGATGAAAATACTTCAGTAAGCCTCTGGCAGTTTACTCTTGAATCTTCTGATCTTGATGATTATGATAACGCAACATATTATCTCTCTGAAACAAACTCTGTTTATACATTGCCGTTCTATATAAAGACTACAGATGAGCTTGGTACTGTTACAATTTACAGAGACTTTACGTTTAATCATAATCCAAATGCAGACAGACCTCAGGTTGAGCTTCTTTATCCGGTAAACAAGGATGTAAGTTATGTAACTCTGGGAGGTGCAATCCGTATTTCTGGAAGTGCAGTAATTCCTTCTAATACAACAACTGTAAACTCTGTTTACGTTCAGATTGTCGGCGGAGCAGGAAACCTTGAAGACGACGAATCAATTGGAGATAAATACACATTAACTAAAGCCTATGCCGTAAGCAAGAAATTTGCTGTCCTTACAAAAGATCAGATTCAGAGCACAGTAGGTAAGACTTTAAGCTTTGCAGATGAACTTGACTGGGGTATCAAAGCAGATAAGACAGGTTCATGGAGTCTTACAATTAATGAAGGCGGCGAACTTGACCCTGACGAAGAAGAACTTACATACATTGCAATCCGTGCCTGTGCTGTAAATGCCGAAGGAAAAGTTGGTACCTGGACGGACTGGGTATATGTAAATATTGATGATACCGCTCCAACTCAGTCAGCAATGCTTTATCAGTTTACGTCAAATCCAACTGCCGGTTGCACAGCTTCTACGGTTATAAGTGCCTCTAATATTGAAGCAAGCTCTCTTTATAAGAGCGACATGTATCTTAAGGGCGAGTGGTATCTTACAGTTAAGCTTCACGACGAATTTGAACTTTCATCTTACACAGTTACTAAAAAACTTGACGGAGGAAGTTCAACTTCCGTAACACCTGTTGCTTCTACAAAGGTTACAGGTTCAGACGGAAAAGAGAAGACACAGTACCTCTTTATTCCTGTAGATACAACTGCAAATACAGTAGAATACAGTGTTGTTGTACGAGACTCAGAACATACAATTACAGATACTTATACTCTCAAAATAGACAATACAGCTCCTGTAATTGAAAAGGTTTATAAGGGTTCAACAGACAATTCTGCCAATTATCTTAAGACAAACGAAATAAATACCGTAGCCGATTCAAACTACATTTACACCCTTGGTGGAAAAGTAGAAGAAACCGGTTCTGGATTCAAACGTCTTGCTTTCTACTTTGTACGTGCAAATAAAATTGACGGAGAAACTTATAAAACAGAGGCAGTTCTTGATCCTCTTGTTACAACAGGAACTTCAGATGCCAAGGCTTCAATAAGCGGAAATCTTGAAGCCCGTGAATTCATCCAGGACGATGACACTTACTATCTCTACTCAAAAGAAGTAAAGGGAGCCCTTGGAGAAGACGGAGATACCTTCATCCCTTCAACAGCAGCAGACATTACAGGAAACGCTCACATCCGTAAGGGCGGACTCATTGAAGTTGCAGGACTTTTACGCCGTATTGACAGCATTGATTCAACCACCGGTGAAGTAAGCTTCTCGCCTGAAACAGGTATTACAGACGAGCCAGAACTTTCTGCATACTTTGCCTATGCTCAGGTTGTAGATAATACTTCTACAGAAAGCGTAGAAAGTCAGAGTGCTAATCCGTTCACATTTAAGAATTCATCTGATGACGGTGACAAGCTTCCTGAAACTCTTACAGGTTCAACTTCTGTAGGTTACAGCTGGGATGCAACTATTCACTCATATAACATTCCTGACGGACCTTGTGCCCTTGTAGTTCTTGCCTTTGATGATGCAGGAAACGTAAGCGGTGCAACCTATCCTGCTAAAATTGAAAACTCAGCTCCACGTCTTGCAAAGGTATACTTCGGAACAGACCTTAACTCAAGCAATACATGGTCTGCAAATGAGTTTACCGGTTACAACGTTTACGACGCAAATAACACTTATGGAATTGATACAACAGAAGTAAAAGCTTCTCAGTCTATTTCTACTGATGATTATGGAGACGTATTTACTATTAAAGACAAACTTGCTGTTGTGGCAGAAATAGTCGGCGGTAACGGAACTATTACAATGGTTTACGGTCGCGGGGCTACCACAACAACTCCAGTGCGTGCAAGCGGAACAGGGGCTGGAATCAGTGCAACTGCAGACAACACGATAACTTCTGTTATAACAGATACAGTCGGAACTGTTACCTACAATAATGCAGAAACTTTTACAACACTTAAGGGATTCACTCTTACAAATGCACAGATTGTAGCTGCAGTAACAGAGGCAAATGATGGAATCGGAAAGAAAGCTTCGTTCACATTCTGGGATTCAACAGACGAACTTACACCAGGCGTTAACAGCCAGAATTGTGTACTTCAGGTAAGCGACTTTACAATTGACCTTGTAGACTCTGTTCCTCCGAAGGTTGTAGTTAATCCGTTCTACTGGAAGTCTTCTTCTGTAAATAGCCTTTACGGTGCAAGCACTGCAAACGGACACATTGAACTTGAAGGCGATTTAACCGGAACCACAGCTGCCACAACTTACGGAACAGATCCAAAAGTTTCCGGAAAGATTACATTCACCGGAACTGCTTATGATGAACATGCATTAAAGTCCCTTTCATTTACTCTTGCAAATTCTACAGGAACCGCAATAACCGGATTCAGTAATATTACAATGGCAACTTATGATCCTTCTTCAACAGACGAAACTTACGTTGCAAACGGCGGATGGTCAGCATTAAGCGGTAACTCAGGAAGTGCAGTAACGGATGGCGGAAAATATGAATGGACACTTAGCGCAGACAACAGCGGAACAGAAAAGACTACCGGTTACTATGAAGACACTTACTATCTTGGACAGGGCGGTCATAAAGTTTACTGGACAATAAGCATTGACAGCGAACAGATTCCGAATGTTGCAGAAACTGACGTTACCCTTACAGTTACAGCAGAAGATCAGGCAGACAATTCTTCTGACGACAACGAAGAAGACGATACAATTGCTGCTCCTGCCTCAGACAAGACCGACGCAAAAGAATACCACGTTCCTTCTTACCAGATGGACATTGTGCCGTACATTGCGGGTATAAAGAGTAACCTTTCAAAGCTTAAAAAAGCAAACAGTTCTCTTTATGACCGTACCGCACTTGGACATTATCCGGTTGCTTCAGGCGAAACAATTTATGTTTACGGATTTAACTTAAGCGGCGGAACCTTGTATGACAGTACAACAGGTACACCAAATTCTGCTGCTTTGTCTGCTGCAATTACAGGGGATACTCTTACTGGACAAAAATGGTATAGCACTAGTTCCATTCCTTCAGGAAGTGTTTATCCTGTAGGTTCTATTACAGCTTTCAAGAGCGGAGATGTTTATGTATCAGTTAAAAACGTTACATCTTTAAACAACAAGAATAATGATGATGCAAAAGGTGCATATATAGGTACAACAACAAGTGTAACAGGAGACTCTGCTGTTTACGCAAATTATTATAACCGTAAGCCAAACGGTGATAATAATAATATTCTTACAGATAATGTTTCTCTTGATGTCTGGGAATTTGATAATTCTCATATAGTTCCAATCAGCGGAAAAATTGAACAGCCGGTAATGAAGATTAATCCGAATAACGACAAAATTGGATTTGCCTTTGTAAACGGACCATTGTACTTCAGTATGGGAGGCGGTACCGGTAATGAAAATTATTCATATACTTACTGGATGGGATCTTTTGACTTCTTTACCAGTGTAGGCTTTACTTACGACAAACTTGGCTACTCTTATGGTGTTGCTGCAGGTGGAGACATTAACTCTAACAGTGCAGATAAGTTCCAGCTTATGACAAGCCGCTGGGGTCATGCAAGCAGGGCTCAGAACGGTTCTTACGGTAACACAAACTCTTTGCGTCTTGAATCTATTGGTCAGAAAGGAGATGCAGCCGGAAATAACACTGATACGAATTTCTTTGACAAGCAGAGAATTCAAAGCCCTTCATTAACAACCAGTGTTCACCGTAGAAATGATAATGATTATACCTATCTTTATATGGCATATTATGATCAGATGAATGATGAAATAAGATTTAGGTATGGTTATACAAATTCTACTACAGCTGGAGGCTTCGGTGCTTTTACAGATAAAGAAACGGATGGAGCTCCTTACACTTATGCTAATGGAGCAAGTAGTGTAGTTCAGATGGTTACAGGTAGTAGTACCGGAAACAATTCAGGTGCCTATCTTTCTATAGGAGTTGTTTCTGCAAATGGAACTGTAACAAGTGCTACAGGTATAGACGATGTGGTTGTTCTTGTCTGGTATGATGCAACAGAAAGATGCCTTATGTACACTTATAATGACTCTCCTGTTACTAACAGGCAGGGAAATAAAACAGCAACAGGCTGGTCTACTCCAGTTCGTGTATTTGCTGAAGGAACAGATTTTGAAAATACAGGTGAATACTGTAAAGTTGCAGTGGACAATGACGGTGGTATACATATAGCCTGTTATGATCCTGTAAACCTTGACCTTGATTATGCATATCTTCCTTCAAGTTTTGGCGGAAAACCTACTGCTCAGACTGATTTTGAAACCTGTGTAGTTGATTCAAACGGTGTTACTGGAAGTAACATTACCCTTGATGTTGCAAAGGTTGGATCTGACTGGATTCCATATATCGGATATTATATGACAAGCTGCATTAAACCAAAACTTGCATATAAGGTTGCTACAACAAGTAATGCCCCTGCCGGAAGTGACGATGATTCTGTAACAGGAAACTGGGAAATCCAGATTATTCCAACCACCCAGACAGTAGAAATGCAGAGTAACCAGCATAATGATATAAATGTTGGTGTCTGGAAGAATAAAGATACAGGTGTTATGAAGACAAGCCTTACTACAACAAGTTCTTCTAACAGTAATAGTAATACTCCTAATGGTTACAGCTCAACGTCTTATGGCCAGATTTATGGTAATGGAAAAACCGACGCAAATGGAAACCTTTATCCTGTTCTTGGATATGCCGTTAAGTATGGTGCAACCGGAGATCATATTGAAACCGCACAGATGCGCTAAATAGATGCTCTAATATTACTACAAGTTAAATAGTTAAGCCCCTGGAAGTGTACTTAAGAAGTCTACTACCAGGGGCTTTTTTTTGTTATTAAGATTTGATTTTAGGCCAGAACAGAGTCTGCAAGTTGATTCTTTATTTTAATTACTTCTTCTACTGGCAGACTTGTAATTTGGGAAATCTGTGAATCAGATAGTCCAAGATTAATTGCATTTTTCGCTGTATCGAATATAGCGCTTTCTCTTCCTTTTATTTTGCCTTCATTAATACCTTGTTCCAAGCCCTTTTCTATACCTTTTTCTATGCCTTCATCAATGCCTTTTGAGAAACCATCTTTATATCCCTGTTCATGCCCTATTTCTCGTGCTTCTTCAAATTCTTCATAAAACTGTTCTTTAAATGTCATATACTGAGTCCTCCATTCAAGATTCTTCTTGGCAAAAAGCACTTGTTCTTCCAGTTGTTTAGTAAAAGAATCACCGGCAGAATTATCTTTTAAGAAATGAAAAAATGCTTTTTCTTCATCGGATTTCATTTTATCACATTCTTTTGCATTAAAGAAGACTTTATAAGTACCGTCATTAAGGTTAATAGAATTGTCTTCTCTGCATGTATTAGAAAAAGTATAAACAGGTAAGCCATAATCAAAAATATCATTTAAGCAGATAAAAATTATATATGTAGTTTTAAGATCTATATAATTAACACCTGAATTAAGACTATTTACATCTATTATGCTTTGATAATAACGTGCTCTTTGTGGAAGATTCTTTTTGTTCACTGTTTGGATTTCAACATCAAAAATACGGTTATCATCCTTAGTATAAACATCAAATCTTACTCCTTTTGAACTGATTGATTCCTGCATGCTTTTTTCTGCCGTTGTTGCTTCCAGATGATCAATCTTGATGTGAAGCAAAATCTCAATTAAATGTTTACATAAATCAGGATTACTTTCCATAACCTTACAGAATATAAAATTATTAGATAATGTAAGGTTTTCCCATGTTTCAAGTGAATTTCTTGTGATATTTTCCATACGTTACTCCTTAGTAAATTTTTCTTCACATTATTATTGTCAAGAAAATTCATTTTCGGAGTAAAATACTTAAGAAATTGAAAAAAAATTAATAAATAATTTTTCCTTTAATGATGTCTGCAAGTTCTTTTAGCTGGGCCGCATTTAAACCGCTTTCATGGCCAAGGCCTGCAAGAGGGTAGGAGGTTGCAGCAACATAAAAACGGGCATCAGAAGCCTGAATATCCGGGGTTTTAGCATTTGCAAGAACTGGAGCAAGGCCTGTGTTTCTTGAAAGGTTTGACTGACTGCCGCCAGAAACAAGATTCTCCAGAATTGTGTTTACCTTTGAGTTTTTAGAAAACTTAAGGGCGTAAATAATATTTGCAGTAAAATGTCTTTCTGCTCTTTTAGACCTTGAAGGCAAAAAGAACTGGTCAAAAGACTTCATCTGATTGCACTGACGGAAAGAAGAAAGGTTCTGAAAAACAAGACCATTTAAATTTCTTTCTGCAAGAGTGTTAATATCATTTGTAGTAAATTCAGAAAAAGAATTTTTATTGATAAGATTGTGCTTATTCCAGTTTTTTAGATAGGCAACTGCAGTTGCAAGTGGAGAGTTGGAAGAATCGCATAAAAGTGAAGCAAGGCCTTCCATTGGAAGTGTTGCATTCTCATTCATTAACATTACGGCTTCATTATATGAATCAATGCCGTTTAAGGCTTCGCAAAGTGCACCATAAAAATCAAGAACTTCACGGCTGTTTTTGCCTGCAAAGGTTATAGGATTATTTTTTTCTTTTGCAAGATTTTTTGAAACAGAAAGAAAGGCATCCCAGTCATTAATTTGTAATTCATCACTTTTTTTAAGGAGGCCTGTATTAATTTCCATTTTAAAGAAATCGTTCAAAAGTGGAAGGGCATAAAGTTTATTGTCTTTTCCTAAGGCTGACTGTCTTATTGAGGTAGTCATATTAGAAGTAAACTCTGCAGGAATATCATATTCGCTGGCTTTAAGGGCTTCAGAGGCTGCATAACCTGCCGAAGAAAGCAGTAAATCTATTTTAGTTTTTCCAATCTGTTCTTTTAAAGGGGATTCTAAATCATATTCAAAGAAGGTGGCCTTCAGGTTTTCCTGGCTGCAAAGCTCTTCAAGGCTTTTTTTGAGACCTTCGCAAACAAAGGAATTTTCAACTCCATAGATTCCGATATTCAGATTCTTTGTCTTATTTTTGCTGCATCCTGAGAAAATAAGACTTAACATTAGGCTTGATAATAAAAAAATTTTTGTGATTTTAGTTTTCATAATTTAATTATCGGACAAAAAAGCAAGATTTACAAGATAAAGCATCTTTTACGAATATCTAATTTTCTGTTACAATTATATAGTATGAAAAAAATATTATGCCTTTGTTTAAGTTCTACAATTCAAAGAACTGTGACTTTTGAAAATCTGCTTTTAGAAAATGTAAACAGATCTAAATCTTATGTGGAGCATGCTAGCGGTAAGGCAATTAATTCTGCCCGTGTGCTTAATCAGCTGCAAAAAGGCTGTGTAAAATCAATATGTCCTTTGGGCGAAGAAAATTACAATCACTTTTTGAATCTGGCAAAAAAGGATGACCTTTCAATAGATTATGTTCTTATTCCGGGTTCTACCAGAAGCTGCTGGACCTTGTTAAACTCTTCAAATCATACGACTACAGAATTAGTAGTTGGTGAACCTGCAGAAGAAAAACAGGATAAGGCCGAAGTAAAATTCCTCAAGCTATTTTATGAAAATCTTATGGAAGCAGATGCCGTATTACTGGCTGGAAGCCGCCCTGCAATATGGAGCGAAGATTTATATGCTACAATTTGTGCCATGACTAAAGATAACAATAAGTTCCTGCTTGCAGATTTTACCGGTAAGGATCTTTTGACAACCTTAAAGACGGCAATCCCTGACGTTATAAAAATTAATGATGAAGAGTTTTGTCAGACCTTTGCTTGCAGCAGGGAAGAGACTTGCTTGAAAGAAGCTTTGATTCAAAAATCAAAAGATTTGAACAATATAATTGTTGTTACAAGGGGAAAAGATTCTACTCTGGCAGCCAAAAAAGGAGAGCTTTTTGAATGTGAATGTGAAAAAATCCTTCCTGTAAATACGACTGCCTGTGGCGACAGCTTTAATGCAGGTTTTTTATTTGAATATTTGCAGAATGAGGATTTTGAAACGGCCATAAAGAAAGGAAACTGGGCTGCAGCCAGAAATGCCCTGTCAGTAATTCCCGGAAGCATTCAATAGTTTTTTATATAGGGAATTACGCTTATTGCGGAAAATAGTATTAAAAATATAATAAAAATATGAAAGGAGTTTTTATGATTCAGAAAAAGCCACTGGTAAATGACTTATATACAGCAGATCCTTCTGCTCATGTATTTAATGGAAAAATTTATATTTACCCTTCTCATGATGAAGATGAGGATGTAGAAAATAATGATAATGGTGATCAGTACAACATGAAGGATTATCATGTTTATGAAATGTCAGATGAAAATACCCTGCCTAGAGACTGTGGTTGTGTTTTAAAACTTGAAGATGTTAAATGGGCTTCAAAGCAGTTATGGGCTCCGGACTGTGTGGAAAAAGACGGTAAATATTATTTTGTTTTCCCTGCCCGCGATAAACAAGGCATGTTCCGTATTGGTATTGCAAAAGGTGATAAACCTGAAGGACCTTTTGTTCCTGAAGCTGATTATGTAAAGGGAACTTATTCAATTGACCCATGTATGTTCCCTGATACAGACGGAAAATACTATCTTACTTTTGGTGGAATCTGGGGTGGTCAGCTTGATCAGTACAGAAATAATGTATGGAGTGCAGATAACAAGGAACCAAAAGGTCAGGAACCTGCCTGTACACCAAAAATTGCCCTTATGAAAGACAACATGACAGAAATTGCAGAAGAGCCAAAAGATCTGGTTATTGTAGATGAAAATGGTAAGCCTTTGACAGGTGGTGATGAAGAGCGCAGATACTTTGAAGATCCATGGCTCTTTAAAAAAGGTGATACATATTATTTTACATATTCAACCGGAACAACCCATTTACTTTGTTATGCAACTTCTAAAAATGTATACGGACCTTATACTTATGGCGGAAAGATTTTAACACCGGTTTTAGGCTGGACAACCCACCATTCAATTCTTGAATATAAAGGGAAATGGTATTTGTTCTACCATGATTGTGAGCGTTCAAATGGAATTAATCAGAAAAGAAATGTAAAATTCCGCGAACTTACCTTTAATGCTGACGGCACAATCCAAACTATGAATGGATTAGAATAGAAAATCCGTTAAAACTAAATGCGAAAGCATTTAGTTAGGATTTACTTATAAAAGAATAGAAAATCCGTTAAAAGCAAAACCTCCAGCCATGCCGGAGGTTTTTTTTCATTTGGGCCATCTAAGATTTGAACTTAGGACCAAAGGATTATGAGTCCTCTGCTCTAACCGCTGAGCTAATGGCCCGATATGTGACAATAAATATAGCATAAAATAAGTTCCTTGGTCAAGATAGCGGCCATGCAGAGGAACTTACCTTATAGCCTTACTCTACCGTTACAGATTTAGCCAGATTCTTTGGTTTATCGGGATCAAAACCCTTTAAGATTGAACAGTAATATGCCAGAAGCTGAGCTGGAATTACCGTAAGAATGCTTGCCAGAGTTGAAGAACATTCCGGAATCTTAAATACCTGGTCGGTTTTGCCTTCGAAGGCTTTTTCGTCCTGGGTAATTACAAGAACGGTTGCGCCTCGGCTTCTTACTTCTACCATGTTTGAGCCAATTTTGTCGTAAAGGTCTGGTTCTGAAGCAATTGCAACTACCAGGGTCTGGGTGTCAATTAAGGCAATTGGACCGTGTTTAAGTTCTCCGGCTGCAAAGGCTTCTGAATGCATGTAAGAAACTTCCTTAAGCTTAAGGGCAGCTTCCAGGGCTGTGGCAGAATCAAAGAGACGGCCAATATAGAAAATCTTATCTTTATTGAACTGCTGAGAAGCGAACTTCTGGATTATATCTTTTCCATCAAGGATTTCCTGAATCTTTGCAGGGATTGTTTCAAGTTCTGTAAGGAGTTTTGCAGCTTCCTGGTCACTTAAAGTTCCCCTTAGTTTTCCTGCCTTAATTGCAAGAAGATACAGGCACAAAATCTGAGTTGTATAGGCCTTTGTAGAAGCTACGGCAATTTCTGGTCCGGCAAGTGTATAAATTACATCATCTGCTTCGCGGCTTACAGTTGAACCTACACAGTTAGTAATTGCAACAACCTTTAATCCGTTTTCTTTTGCAAGTCTTAAAGCAGAAAGGGTATCGGCAGTTTCTCCGGACTGACTTACTACAATGAAAATATCTTTTTTATCTAGGATAGGATTTCTGTAACGGAATTCAGAGGCAACATCAACATCAACCTTCATGCGGGCAATTCTTTCAAAAGCGTATTTTGCAACGACTCCTGCATGGTAAGCAGTTCCACAGGCTGTAATAACAACTCTGTCAGCATTTTTCCAGGCTTCGTCCATGCTGCTTTCTTCAAAATAAACATCTGTTGCTTTTCCACTGCCATCATGAATGATTCTTGGACGCATTGTGTCTGTAAGTCCTTTTGGCTGTTCATGAATTTCCTTAATCATAAAATGTGGATATCCGTTCTTTTCTGCAGCTTTTTCATCCCAATCAATATGACTTGGTTCTTTTATAATTTTGTTACCTTCAAAGTCAAACAAATCAACATGGTCTGAATACAAAACTGCCAGTTCTTTTTCGCCAAGATAATAAACTTCGCGGGTATGTTCCAGAATTGCCGGTACATCAGATGCGATAAAGTTTTCTCCCTTACCAAGACCAATTACAAGAGGACTTTCCTTACGGCAGCAGATAATACGGTCAGGATAATCGCGGCAGACAACTCCAAGCGCGTAAGAACCTTCAATTACATGAAGAACTTTTAATACTGCCTTAAAAATGTCTTTTTCTTCTTTGTAGTATTTGTCGATTAAGTGAACTACAACTTCTGTATCTGTCTGAGACTTAAAAACAATTCCTTCCGACTGGAGTTTTGCCTTCAAAGCTGCATAGTTTTCTATAATTCCGTTATGAACTATTGAGATAGAGCCTTCCATGTTTGTATGAGGATGACTGTTTAAATCGCTTGGTTCACCGTGAGTTGCCCATCTTGTATGACCGATTCCAAGCTTACCTTTTACAAAGTCTCCGGTTTTTTCATAAAGAGACATTTCAAACTTTGAGAATTCATCATCTTTTAAGTTTGCAGGAATTATCTGGCCGGTAATTTTTTCTCCAAGATTTTTGAGTTTTCCTTTGGCCTTCTGAACTAAGATTTCTTCTCCAGTATAAACTGCAATACCGGCACTGTCGTAACCACGATATTCAAGTTTTTTAAGCGCTTTAATTAAAATTGGCGCTGCATTTTTATTTCCAATATATCCTACAATTCCACACATAATCTAATTGTAAATCCGTTAAAAGAAAATGCGAAAAACTGGAGCATTTTCTTAGGATTCTCCTCCTTTCTTATCAGTTTTATTCTATCATTTTTTCTTAAAAAAAATAAGGACCTTATTTACCAACGCAAAAGTTTTCGAATATGCTGCCCAGAACATCGTCGGGAGTGATTTCTCCTGTGACTTCGCTCAGAGAATCCAGGGCATCTTCCAGATCCTGTACAACTGCATCCAGTGTATAATTGTCGTCTGCAGAAACAAGGGCATGTCTTGTACATTCAAGGGCTTCGCATACAGCTTCTTTTTGTCTTGCAGAACCAAGGCCAGCCTGTTCTCTTTCTGTAGCCTGGCCTTCTGTAAGTACTTCAGCAATTTTTGTGTAAAGTTCTTCCATTCCAGAGCCGGTTTTAGATGATATTTTGACCAGGGGGCGTTGCGGGGTCTCCCCGCTCGGAGGGGTAGTCCGTTCGCTTTCGCTCACTACCGAGTTTCCTTCGGAAACTCGCAACGCGAGGGGAGTGCTCTCCCCTCCATCTTTATCGCTCTTAGTTAATACGATGATTAATGGTTCGGTGCACTTTTTTATAAAGGCAAGGTCTTCCTCGTCAGGGCCGCAGCTTGAATCTATTAAATACAAAACTAAATCGGCATCCTGGGCCAGGTTACGGCTGATTTCCACTCCCTGAGCTTCTATGAGGTCGTCAGTCTGGCGAAGTCCTGCAGTATCAAAAAGTCGAACAGGGAAACCTTTTATGCTTGCCCAGCTTTCCAGCCAGTCGCGGGTGGTTCCTTCAATATCGCTGACAATGGCTCTTTCTTCTTTTAAAATTGCATTAAAAAGGGAAGATTTTCCGGCATTTGTGCGGCCCGCAAGAACTATTCTTACTCCGTCCTGGTACATTTTTTCGCTTTTCCAGGAGTCGGCCAGAAGCTGAAGTCTTTCTATGGCTTTTTCAATGTCGGAACGGTTAAAGGAATCGGCAATGGTTTCTTCATCTTCGGGATATTCAATTTCTACTTCTATGGAAGCCAGTGTGTCGACTATGAGTTTTTTGATGGAGTCTATTTCTTTGTAGAGGGAGCCGGAAAGGCGGCCTGCCGCGTGGGAGCGGGAAGCGTCGGTGTGGGAGTCTATGATTTCTTTTATTGCTTCGGCTCTGGTTAAATCTGTTTTTCCGTTGATATAGGCGCGGAAAGTGTATTCACCGCGGTTTGCCTGTCTGAAGCCGTTTTTTAATAAAAGATTATGAATTGCTGTTACAACGGCCGGACCTCCGTGGCAGGAGATTTCTACCATGTCTTCGCCGGTAAAAGATTTTGGTCCTTTAAAGACCGAAAGCAGAACTTCGTCCACTCTGGCGTCTGCTCCATTTTTTTCGGGATTTAAAATCCAGCCATATACGATTGTATTGCCTGCAGCCTGCATAAGGGCCTTAGGGCGTGAAAATAATCTGCTTACTAATTCTATACAGTTCTTTCCTGAAACTCTTACAATGCCCAGGGCTGAAGGCGCCAGGGCTGTTGCAATGGATGAGATTGGTTCTTCTGGTGTATATTTTCCTATAATCATTGTGAGAATACCTTTAAGAAAGGAGTATACGTCTTTTTCGAAAAATCGTCATCATCATACTGCTCTAAAATGCTGTCCAGAATTGAAAGATCTGACTCTTCGTTTGATACCAGAGGTTTAATTCTGCTTCCAATTGCCGGCTGGGTAAACTCTTTTGAAGCTTCAAAGGTTGTTCCGATGTAGTCTTCGTCGTCGGAAATATCTGGCGGAGTTGTAGAGTAGTCTCCGGAATTGTTCCAGCACATGTAACCGCGGTTTAAGGCATCGCGGGTTCCAAAGAATTCCTTAAGGATATAGTCCGAATTGTAATAGAGCCGGTCGTAAGAAACATTGAGGTAGAAGCTCTGAACCCATGGTCTTATAACAGCCCGGTTTCTGCACATTACTGTGTTTCTGAAAGAGCCGTAGTAATAAATTCTGTATGTGCGGTCTGCGGCCGGAGCATAATTTAAGAAAGTCTGTTCAAAATGACTTGGATAAAACATTGGTCCAATAACGTCTACATATTCTGCGAGCATGGCGGCTGACTGACCTGTTCTGGTTCCACTTCGATACCAGCCGTTTGCTCCATAAATATCTATGCCAATTGGAGCCTGAATGTTTTCTCTTGCGTAAGACAGGAAGGAAATGAGGGCCGATTCCATGTCCATGCCCTTGCTCTTCCATCTGTACTGGGCGTTTCTAAGGTTGATGCCGTCTGTTGGAAAACGGATATAGTCAAACTGAATTTCGTCAAAGCCGCGGGCTATTAATTCCTGTGCAATGTGAATGTTATATTCCCAGACTTCTTCTGAATAAGGGTCTACCCAGTTTTCGTCGTAATAGTCGGTTTCTTTTCCTGTGATATTTCCTTCTTCGTCGGTAAGGTCGTTATAGCCTCTGATTCCTACCCAAGGGCATTTGTTTACGCTGTCCCATACGGCATACTTTCCTTTTGCGTAGCTTGCAAGAGTTTTGTCTTTAAAAGTTACAATTCTTGCTACCAGGTAGATGCCGTCTTTTTTGAATTCTTCTATAAAGTGATTCAAATCTGGAATGGCATACATGGAAGTTTTTCCCTTTGCAAGAACCAGCTCGTCGTGGCTGTCGTAACGAAGGTATCCGTAGTCATCTTTCATATCTATGACAATGGAATTCATGTTGCGGTCTTTTACTATTTTTTTATATTTTTGTATGCCTTCATCGTTTCTGCACTGATAGGCTGAAGCATAGATGCTTTTCTTTCCGTTTGCTTTTTCGGCGTAAGGGGAGTTGATTGTGCCCGGGAATAAAAGCCAGAGCTCGTTCAGGCAGACTCCTTTTCCAAAACCTGATTTGTTTTGAGGAATCCAGGCTGTGTTTGTCATGCCGGGTACGGCTGCAAAGGCTTTTGTCCATTCGGCTTCTCTTTTTGGAGTTCCGTTTGGTAAATAATTGTCTATATTTAAAGAACCAAAGCCTTCCAGAGTTGTGTACATTAAAACATTATTGATTAGAGTAAGTCCGTCGATTACGCTTACCGGAGAGCTGCCCTTATAAATTAATTCTGCCTTTTTCTCGCTCCAGTTGAATTTATAGATTCTTGGAATGTAGGTTTGTGAAATATAAATTTCGCACTCTACCTTGCCTTTTTCGTTTTTTAAGACAGGAAGAATATCTGCAATTTCATCTGCAGAAGAAAGGGACTGCATTTTTTCAAAGCCTTCTTCTATATCTACCCATTCTGGTTTTGGGCTTTGAGGTAATATGTAGGAAAGTCCAAAAATAGGATGGGCCATAAAAATAACAGTCTGGCCTTCCAGAGTGGCAATTGCAACTGCCTTGTTTCCTGCTGTACTTCTGCTCATGGACCCCATGTTTTTCCAGCTTTTGCCGCCGTCTGCAGAATAATAAACGTTATCTTTTGTTGCCGTTACCAGCTCAAGATTATTGTAAGGATTGGCACAAATATCTTCAATTTCCTGAATTACCTTTGTAAGGGCTATTTCTCCATCCTTATAACTTTTGATTGTAAGGAAGGGCAGGCCCTCGTCTCTTTCTTCAAAGTTTTCAAGGTCGGTTGTTGTAAAAATACCTTTTGAAGTTCTTATGAGCCAGGTTGGCCTGTAAATACCTTCTTCGTCGGGAATGTTTATTAATTGCAGCTGATCTACTCGTCCCTGCTGCCATAGAGGAACTACTGTGTTTTTACTTGTCAGTTTAAAAAGTCCCTGGTCTGAACCGACTAAAAGGTTCTTTACAATTGGCGAAGAATTTGAATCTATCTGGGTTTTTGCATTTATATAATCTGGAATCTGGTACAGGGGTTTTATTTCCTGTGCGTATAAATCTGATGGTTGTGCAATAAATAATGATAATAAAAAGAGTAGAATAGTCATACTTAGACTATCGGCATATTGAAGCAATGAGTTTAGATGCAAAAAAAAATGCCTGCAGTAAAGTTTTATTTACTGCAGGCAGCGCTTATTTTAGTCTTAACCGCTTGTTTTACTTTTGGCCGCGGGGATTAATTCTTTCCGCGGGGTAAAACTAACCGCGGGGATTAGAATACGTTAGTTCTAAATCCGACTGCAATCTGTGGAATAAGACTCTGAATGTTTATAGTAGAAGCAACGTCAGTAGGGATGAACCATAATGAGCCTTCTGTATAGAATGCAAAGGTACTGAAGGCTTTTGCATTCTTAATTTTTACCTTAGGGAACTCAATTTGTAAAAGAAGGGCACTTAAGGTCTGTGTTTTTCCAGAAGCTGTCTGGTCGAACCATGAGAACTGTGCACCAACTGCAAATGTTGCATACAACCACTCCCAGTCACGTCCTAAGAAGAAACTGAATGGAATAGATGTGATGTTTGCAAGAATCTTAAGTCCTAATACGTGGTCTCCACCATAGCGCATAGCTGTTGGGCTGAGATTGAACATTGTAGAAACTGCATCACGCTGTTTCTGTGTGAACTGTCCCCACTGTCCCTGAAGTTTTACGTTGTCATCAAAGAAGGTAAGTCCGGCACCAATATCATAGAGGGTTGCACCCCAGAAGTGGAGGTCAATGTATAAGCCCTGAATAAAGGCTGGTACTTCGTAAGAAGCCTTGTCTCCCTTACGTAAGGTAACTGTAACATCTTCAAGCTGTACATCATCATGAGAAAGTCCCTGTACATCAAGAATCTGGTTATAGCGTCCGCCTGTTGTTGGAGAAATAAGTTTAATAGTAGGCTTAGTGTTATCAACCTGAATAATAATTCTGTTGATTGCTGTTTCTCCGTTTGCCATTGTAGCTCTTACCAAAATGAAGTGGTAGCCTTCTGCAATGTCTTCGTTTTCAACACGGTACTTCCATTTTTCTGTGTCAGAAAGTTCAACGAATGTTTTTCCGTTATCAAGACTTAATTCAACTTTTACAAGTCTCTTAAGGGCAACCGCTGCTCTGAATTCGGCAGAAGCGTCTTTTGCTTTTGAAGCAGCAATTTCTTCTTCATCCTGAACATAGCCGGCTCTACCAGTAATGAATGGACGGTTTGTAGCAAAGTCTCCGTATGTAAAGTTGTCTATAGTTACCCAAGGTCCGTAAGGACTGTAGGTTAATGTCTGTTCGCGCGACTGCACGATTTTTCCGTTTTCGAGCAGGGCGTCTACGCGGTATTTGTGAGTTCCTGCAGTGATGTTAGAAGATTTGTTGCCTTCTTCATCAACTACAACGTTACCCATGTCGAATCTGAAGAAGTTGCAGTCTGTTACAGCAGTAGTTTCAACCTGCTTTCCATCAAGAATAAGTCTTAATTCCTTGATTGGGATTTCTGCTTCAGTCTGTCCGTAAATTGCAAACATACCGTTTTTGTGTTCACCGTTTAATGGGTAAAGAATATCTACGTCTGCAGCATTCTTTGTTTTGTTAAGGTGGATGTTACGGCTGATATTTGTAATGTTTCCGGCCTTATCTTTACCTGTAAGCTCAATGTTGTAGAAGCCGTCTGGTAAATCAGAAATATCTACGCTTTCTGCAATAATACGGTCAATTCTGATATCGCGTTTTACGGCAGCAGAAGTTTTTTCAAGGTTACGGATTGTAATGTAAAGCTGGCTTACGTCTACGTTATCGTAAGTGTAACCAGATAAGAATAAGGTTCCGGTTGTTGCAGAATCATCAAGAGGAAGTTCCAGAACCATGTATGGAGCATCGTTATCGATGTTGATTAAGCTTGAGTAGAGACCCTGAATACCGTAGTTATCTGTAACTTTTAAGAATACTACCTGAGTTCCACCAGGAATTGCTCTTGTGTCTACAGAGTATGACCAGTTTTCTGTTCCAACTGCATCGTTGTAAGAGTTACCGTTATCAAGAGAAACCTGTACTTTTGCGATTCCGTTCTTATCGCTTGCAACACCTGAAATCTGAACTAATTCACGAACAGAAGTGTCGATTGTTGGTAATTCAACAGAACCCTTTGGCTCTTCAAGAGAGATTCTGAAGGTTCGTTTTGTTTCTTCACCACGTACACCGTTAAGGTCTTCTGCGTAAATTGTAACTGTGTGTTCATTATCTGTCATAGAAGAAAGAGGAACGTTGATGGCAAAGCTTGTTCCCATCTGATCAAGCTTATGATATGAACCGTTATCGATTTTATAGTAGATAGTTGATTCACCATCATCATCATAAACTACACCGGAAATTGTAAAGTCACGGGTAATAACCTGCATTTCTTCAGGTACGTGAATTTCGGCTCTTGGTAAATCTGATGCGTTATCAATCTTGAATGCCCAGTCATTGATTGTTGTTGTATTACCTGCAGCATCTGAGAATACAAATGACATGCCTTCTTCAATTGGCATTTCTTTTGTTCCAACAAAGGTGTGGGTAAGAGGATTTAATTCAAGTTCAGTTCTTGTTTTTCCGTTCTTGCTTGAAGCAACATATTCTGCCTTTACAAAGCAGCTTTCATCTTTAGCCTTGAATACAATCAGGTTCTGACCGTTTACAAGGTCACCTTCTACAGGTTCAACAATTGATACTTCTGGAGCAACAGTATCTTTATAGCATGAAGTAAGAACTGTGCTTGTATGACCTGCAGTATCGGTTGCACGAATGTTAATTCTTACAAGACCGTCTTCCAGGTTAGAAAGATTGATTGCTTCATTAAAGGTTACACCCTGAGAAACTTTAATAGGGAAGTTAGTCCAGTTTTCGCCGCCGTCAATTGAGTATTCAACAGAACGGATTCCCAGATCATGGGCAGCAGTACCAGAAATGGTTACACTGTTTTTTACCCACTGATAAAGGGAAGGGGTGTTAAGAACCAGCTGAGGATTATTTGTATCTGCAATGAAGTTTAATTTTTCTGAACTGTGGCTGTCTCCAATACCATCTGTAACTTTTACCTGTACATTTTTGTAGATGCCGTCCTTTTCTGCGTAAAGGGTAATTAATCTTCCTTCTGTAGAAAGGGCAAGGCCTGGAGTGTTAGAAACAAGTTCAACCTTCAATGGCAGCTGATAGTTTGCATAGTAGTAGAATTTAGAACCGTTGCTTAAAACATAATTGCCTTCTTTGTTGTCAAAAACAGTGTCGGCAGCAGGGTAGTTATAAATTCTTTCTGCATCATTAATATTTTCTTCCGGATTTTCGCGGATTACGGTTACAGCACCCTTTACTACCTGCTCAAGTGAGCCTGCTTTAATTGTTGCTGTAATGTTGTTTACGCGTGAAGGAAGATTTGCAAGAGGAATTTCTGCAATCCATCTTGTTTCGCCAGGAAGAGGCTTTGTTAATTTTGCATTGCCTGCCTGGCGTACATCACCACCGGCAGTTTCTGCACCTGTAATTTCGTAGCTTACACCTGAAACTGTGGCACCTGTGTCAATGTAAATAGTAGCTGTACCGCCAATCTTATCTCCATAAGCAAGTGTGATTGGCATACCGCTCATATATTCTTCGCCGTTAATTAAGGCAAGGTTTGCTGAAAGGGTTGGATTTTTATTGAAAGTGTATTTTCCTGTAACAGGTTTTCCATCCGGACCTGTAACTGTAAAGTCTCTTGCATTTGCACCTTCAATCATGTCTGCTCTTGTAAAGCGGGCAAAGTCCTGATCAAGTTCGCCCTGGAAGAGGCCTGCTGCATAGCCGTCAAAAGCATCGAGGAAGATTACGGCAGGCGCTTTTGCAACAGGGAGTTTTCCGTTGATTTCTTCAATTTCCGGCATAATTTTGTAGGCGATTGCATTTGCTGCAGCGTTGCCGCCTGCACTTTCTGCTACAACTTCTACGACGTGGATTCCCGGTGTCAGGTTGTCTGTTACTGGAATTGAAATTTTGAAAGTTCCGTTAGAAGCAAGGGTAACAGGTTCTAAGGCCTGAGTTTCTGCAACTCTTGTTCCGCCGATAATTCCGTTTTTAATGTCTGCAAGGGCAGAAATGATTCTGTATTTTACAGGACCAACTCCTGTCTGGCAGCTTACCTTACCAGAAACTGTAATTACTTCGTCTTCTTCAGTAAGAAGAATGGCTTTATTTTCTTCTGCATTATCAATTGTAATAAGAGGAATTTCTGTATCCTGCTTAAATCTGATTGCTTTTGAAGTAATTGTTTTACCTTTATCTGTAGTTACTTTGATAACTACATCGCTTGAACTTCCAATTGAGTTTCCTGCTTTTAAGATAATCTGATTTCCGTTCAAAGAAGCGCTTGCGAATGGTGTTGAAGGAACTAATTCAACTTTACTTGCTTTTGCACCAATAACATAAGCGGTGGCAGGGAAGTCCGGATTGTTAATTACAGAACCGTCTTCTGCAAAACGGCTGTCATCAAGAACGATGGCAGGTTCATCAGATTTCACAACCGAAGTATTTGTAATATAGATTACTGCAGTGTAAGTAGAAACTCTTTCGAGGGAGTCTGTTGCAGTGATTTTATACTGCATAAGACCTTTTGGACCATCTGCTGTGATTGGGAAAACTACGTTGAAGCTTCCTGCATTTTTTGGATCAAGGTCATTTGAAATAATTCCTGAAGGTCCCCAGGTAACGTCTGTGTGGATTGCGGTTAAGCCTACAGGAGAAGTTACTGTAACTTCAAAGTTTGAATTAGACTCAGGGTGAACTGTGCTTCCGTTTACAAAGTCTGCTTTTGCAAGTTTTGCATTAGAGAACTGAGGTGCAAGTCCTTTTGATTCAATTTCTACTGAAACTGTATCTCCCTGAATACCGTTTACGTCTGTTGGCTGAACGGTAATTCTATGTTTTCCGGCCGGAATCTGACCTTCTTCAAAGAGTTTTGCAAAGAAAACTCCTTTTGTTTCTATGATAATTGGTTCATTTCCGTCGAACTGAACTTTTACAGAGGCAATGCCGTCATCATCTTTTGCAATACCGCGAAGATATAAAGCATCATCGTTACTGAAAATCTGAGCAGCGACAGGTTCAACTATAGTTGCTATTGGTTTATCTAAATCCTGATTAAAGTTGATTACTTTTGTAACTTCAACAATGTTTTTAGCAAGGTCTACAGCTCTGATTGTGAATTTTCCGTTTTTTTCTTTTGTCTGGGTAGAATCAAGATCTACTGCCCAGTATGGGTTACCAGGAATTAAATCAATTGTGCCGCTTTGATTTCCGTAAACCCAGCTTAATTCTGTAACACCAATTGTGTCTTTTGCGTATCCTGCAACTGTGTATTTTCCGTTTAAGAATTCTGTATCTTCCGGAGAAACAATTTTTACATCTGGTTTTGTGTTATCAATAAAGTAGAGGAAGGAATAAAGTCCAACCGAACCAGACTGATCTGTTGCCCTGAACCATAAAATTGCAGGTCCATCAGGATAGTCTTTTGTATTGATTGAGATTGAGAATTCTGAGCTCTGTTTTTTGTCGTTGATTTTTACCGGTCTGAAATACTGACCGCCGTCAACTGAGTATTCAAGGGTTTTGATTCCGTTACCGTCTGAAACTACACCGTCAAATTTAACGTTTCCAGAAACAAGAAGACCCATTTCTTTGTCTACAATCTGTGTTAAAGGCTGATTTCTGTCCAGCTGCCAGGTAAGGGAAACAGGGTTTCCTGCCAGACCGTTTATATCATATCCTATTACCTTAATAGTATGAGGACCTTCTTCCAGGTCTAAGGTATTTAAATAATATGACCAGAATTCGGCACCTTCTGCTCTGATTGGATTTTCTTCATCGCCATCAAGAATCAGCTCAACGTATTGAACCTTATCATCGTCAACACAAGTACCTACAATATTCAGGTTACTTACAACCCTCATGTTTGGATATGGGTTTGTAATACCGCAGACTGGTAAGTCTGATTTTGGATCATAATAGATGTTATGAGGTCCTTCAATTATGGTATTTCCGCCTAAATCCCGGGCAGTAATCATAATGTTGTACTTACCTGGCTTTCGTTCATCAAGGTCGAATAATTCCTGCCAGCTGTTTACATTATCTGCAGCCTGATCTTCAATATCATTCTTTCCGTGAGCAGTTAAAATGCTTGAGAAGATCACACTAAACACTAAAAATAAAACTAAATTCTTCTTAAAATTCTTCATATCGGCACCTTTTGATTTTAAATGAATTTATAGTAATTTACTTATCGGCATAAAACATGTATTTTATTAGTATAACTTTGAAGTAAAAATAATAAGGATACAGTTCTGATGAGTTTAAATACTTTTGATGATGTCTCAATTTTACAGCAGATTATAGATAAAAGCAAATATCTGGTCTTTTTTGGCGGGGCCGGGGTGTCTACTGAATCTGGAATTCCTGACTTTAGAAGCGTAGACGGCCTTTATAACCAGGAATGGAAGTATCCACCTGAACAGATTATAAGTGCATCCTTTTTTTATGCTGATGCAAAGGAATTTTATCGTTTTTACAGGGCTAAACTGCTTCCAAAGGGAAAAAAGCCTAATGCAGCCCACTATAAACTTGCAGAACTTGAAGCCTGCGGTAAGCTTAAGGCCGTAATTACCCAGAATATTGACGGTCTGCATCAGATGGCCGGCAGCAAGAATGTTTATGAACTGCACGGAAGTACCCTTAGAAATTATTGTCTTGACTGTCATGCTTTTTATGATTCAACTTTTATAGACCAGAGTGAAAATAACGAAGATAAGCTTCCTCACTGTACAAAATGCGGGGGACTTGTAAAGCCTGATGTTGTTTTGTATGAGGAAGGTCTGGACCAGAATGTTATTGACGGGGCTGTGCGGCATATTGCCAGCGCCGATACCTTGATAATAGGTGGTACATCCCTTTCTGTTTACCCTGCAGCGGGCTTAATCCGCTATTTCAGGGGAGAAAAGCTTGTTTTACTGAATAAATCTGCAACTGCCCAGGATTCTATTGCAGATCTTGTAATTCATGAACCTATTGGGCAGGTGCTTTCTCAAATAAAGGTCCAGTGATTTGCTTCGGCATATCGCTTAAAAACCCATTGATATGCCGAGTTCACCTATAAGTTCCGGTTTTTTTTCTGCCAGACCTTTAATTCCCACTTTTACGCAGAATAATTCCTTGTAACTGCTGTTAGCAAGCTGGCCAAAGTTTGGGGTAAAGCCCATTGTAAACTTCAGGTAAGGAATATAAGAGAAGTTGAGTTCGCCTTTTTTAATTTTTTCTAAATACTGGTCCATTTTTGTGATTTTCCAGTTCTGACTGTAAAGGTCACTTGTATATGCGATTCCTGTATAAAAATCAAAGGTAAGGCGGAAATCGTTTAAGAGCAGAAATGGCATAAAAGGAATCGCTTTCTGCACATCTTTGTAATAAAGAATACTTTCAAGCCCGCAGGAGAACATGTCGTATTCCGGAAAAACCGCATCTGTAAGAGCGGTATCGGCGGTCGGAAGCAGGAATAAGCTTGCATAAAATCTTGAAGGCAGGGGGAAAGGACAATAGGCTGTAAGAAGGAAGCCTGCTTCTCCTCCGTTTTTGTAAAGAGCCTTGTTTGAACCAGTTCCTCCCCAGTAGTTGTAATAACAGATTCCGGTAAGATTTATACCGCTTTTTGCATATTTTTTTGCATTTGTATAATGAACGGTAGAGAAAGTAATCTGGCTTTGCAGGCTTGAATATATATCACTCTCGACTTTGTTATAATTAAATAAAGCTGTATTAATAAAGGCCAGGGAAGAATATTTTCCAACATTAAAGCCGGATGCCAGGGTAAGTGTGTCCTTGTTTTGTACAAAACCTTTTTTGCTGAACTCTGCAGAAATATCGAAGGCGTATTTAAAAAGCGAAGTATAGGTTCCGTTTGAATAAGAGAACTTTGTGGCAAAACTTTTTCTGTCAAAAGAGTAACCGGTTACAAAGCTGCTTTCTGAAGCATCCCATGGATTTTTTGTAATGAAGGTAGTTCCAAAAAAGTAGGGAGCTTCTATTGATACCAGTTTTGTGCGGTAAGGCATAGTTATGCTTGAAAAAGGTATGAAGCAGCCGCGGAAGACGTATTTCCATGGAGAATATTTTTCAGAGGCTTCTTCAAAAGTTTTTCCGATTTCTTCTGCTTCTTCTATACCTTCAGGGTTTTCAATGATTTTCCTGTCTTCCCTGTCAGGCTCTTCGGAACTTATTTCTGCATTTTCTTCAAAAATAAGATTTGTATATTCTATTTGCTGCAGGTCTTTTTTTAAGAGGCGGTTCTGGTCAGAAAATCTTCCTGTGTAAAAAAGACTTTCTTTTCCGGCAACAGGAGTAAAGATTCCCCCGCTTATATTTTCCTGCCAGACTTTTAAGAGTCCCCGTTCAAGACTTCCCGGTCCAAGATTTCTCAGCTCAAGACTTCCAAGCTGGGGCATGCTGCCAGGCCTTGTGCAGCTGAAAAGAAGCTGGTCTTTGCCAGAATCATAACTTAAGTCCCTTAAAACCATGCCTTTTTCTTGAATCTTGTAAGCAGAGGTAACTTTCCCCTGCAGGTTACAAAACTGAATGCTGTAGTTTAAGCCCTCTTTTTTTATAAAGACCAGGACCTGCTGGAGTTTATCTTCCTGCTCTTGCGCAAGTTCTTGTTCATGGGCTAAACTGCGTCCGTTCTTTTCAATTCCACATATAGAAATTATGGATTCGTTCAGGCCAAGCTCCTGCTTTGCAAGTTCTTCTGTCTTGTACAGGTGGTTATTTTTTAGAATTAATTTTTTTATGCAGAGAGCCTTATTCTGACTGTGGAATTTCTGGGCTGCCAGGTAGTAATCATCATCAATTTTTACAACTGCGCCGTTTTTTATTCCTGTTTCGTCCAGTCGGAAAAGACTTTTTTTACTGGTGTCGTAAATGGCAGTTTTAATTTTTATATTTGCGTAGTTGAGGCTGTAATAGGTAAGGACAATAAATCTTCCGTCTTTAGAAGCCCTGGCATCTGCAATGTTTTTAAAGGTAAGGAGTTTTTTTGCCTTTCCTTTTTCAATTTCTTCCAGCGGAATAAAATAAAGGGCATCTGCTACTGTGTCTATGTAAAAAAGCCCTTTGTCTGTGTAGTTTAAGCTTGTGTAAGAAGCCCCGTAATTGTTTAATTTTGAATAGCTTTTTGCAGAAGGAAGAAACAAATCTTTTACAAGGCCTGCTTCCACAGGATTTGCCGCAAGCTGAGGAACCTGATAGTCCTCCTTAAAAGCCGCCCAGGCTTCCTTTAATTTTATTCCGTAGATATTTTTAAAAGCAATAGAAAGGGTAAGGGCTCCTGCATTAACCATGCAGGACCACATCTGCGAGTATTTTTCCATCCCAAAGTTTTCAATAAGCCAGTGATCAAAGGCGGCATTAAAAGAATAAAAATCTGCGGCAGGGTAGGCTTCCGAAGCACCCTGACAGTCGTGGTAGGAAGGAAAATTTCCCTCTATTTTTGCCTGTTTTACAATATGTTTTGCATATTCGCTGTTAAGTCTTCCTTCCCCAAAAGAGCTTTCGCTGTTAACTGCAGCCCCTTCTGCCCAGCCGGGAGTTATCATAGTGCCGTATAATCCAATCGGATCTCCAAAGGTTTCTCCTAGAAGATAGTTTAAGTTTTTCTTCATGTTAAAGGTAAAGGCATGGGTAACTTCGTGGCGGAAGGTTGAAAGTAATTCTTCCGAAAAAACTTCCAGAGAATCTATGGCTGCTGTATCATATAAAACAATGTGATTGTAATAGCCGTTTGTGTAATAGGCATTAAAAAGTTCAACTTTTGCAGTTAAAACAAGAGGCATTCTTACAGAAGGTTCAAGTCCGTAAGAATCAGCAACTTCCTTATATATTCTGTCTGCATTCTGGTAGAGGATTTTTGCACTTTCTTTACATTCTTCAGGGTAAATAATGTCGAACCAGCTGGTAGAAACTGTATAAAGCTTTCCGCTATTCCATAAGATTCCCTGCTGTGAAAACATTTCGAAAAAAATGAAGTAAAATATAATAAAAAAGACTGTTGTTTTTTTCATAACAAAAAATTATAAAATTTTGCATCATTTTATACAATTATTTTTACAAATAATAAATTATGGTTTACACTAGGTTAAAATGAAAAGTGATTATGAACAGTTGATGGAAGTAGATTCCAGAAAAATTGCAGAAGCAGTCAAACTACAACTTCCGATTATAGTAACATCTTATACTCTTCCCAGAAATATGGAAACTTATATTCGTGAAGTTCTTAAGACTTTTTTAACAGAATGTCGTCAGGAGCAGCTTTTTGAATATCTTAATTTTTGTTTAAGCGAATTGATGACAAATGCTAAAAAAGCAAATACAAAGAGAGTTTATTTTGAAGAACGTAATCTGGACATTAACAATCTTGAAGATTATGAAAAGGGGATGAAAACCTTTAAGGAAGATACCCTTACCAATATAGACCATTATCTTGAACTGCAGAAAAAAAAGGGCCTCTACATAAAGTTACTTTTACAGCTTAGAGGCGATAAAATTAAAATCGAAATACGAAATAATGCAATCCTTACCGGGCGGGAAGCCGGCCGTATTCAAAGCAAACTGGAATGTGTTCAAAAGTTTGAAAACGTTCAGGAAGCTTTCCAGAACGAGCTTGACCAGTCGGAAGGTGCCGGTTTTGGTATTATCATCATCGTTCTTATGCTGCAGAAGGTTGGACTTTCAAAAGACAATTATCAGGTTTTCGTTGATGATAAGGAAACTGTAACCAGAATAATTCTGCCCTGCAACTGGAAAATTTTTGGCGGCATAGAAATGCTCAGTTACCAGTATGTAAAGCTGCAGAATACCTATCCATGTTTGCAGGAGCATTTTAGTAAGGCTCAGAAATTTGTAAACAGCCCTGAATTAGACCGTAACGCTTTTTATGATTATATTTCTAAAGATTTAATTCTTTCCATGCTTATGCTGAAAAAATCCCTTCATAAAATGGATACTAATTTAAATCTTTTAGAAGTTTTTAATACCTTTACGGATGGCGAACTTCGGGAAATCTTTTCTCTTGATAATCCTGATGTAAGTGTAATAAATACGACAGAAGATACAAAAAAGTATTTTGATCATTCAAGAAATGTTGCTTATTATGCCTACAATATTGCAAAGAATTTTCCTTTGCCGGGGGCCCTGTCTCCTGAAAGTCTTTATACTCTTGGTCTTTTGAACAGTATTGGCCTTGTTATGATAAAGACTGCAACTCCGGAGCAGATTCAGTATGTTGATGATTTATTAAAGAACTATGATGTTGCCCAGCAGATTAAGGATATTTTCTACAGGGGAATTACCGCAGATTACATTGGAATGGTTTTTGCTAAAAAAGAAGGCTTCCCTTCCATCGTCAGCTCCGTTTTTGGTTTCTGGAACAACACAGAATCTATAGATTTGGATAATCTTGCCAATCATAAAGTTATTTATTTTGCAGAAATGCTGCAGTGTTATGACGAAGGAAGAATTGAATTTTATCAGTTAGATAAGGAAATCCTGAAGGAATTCAATATTACTGCAGAAGTGCAGTTTACACATATCCTGGACGAGCTGAAGAAAAAAGGGTTATTTTTCTGAAGATAGACTTTCTACCCATTTTTGCATAAGGATTCCAAAGGCGACTCCAACATTCAGCGATGCCTTTAAACCTTTCATAGGAATTGTGACCCGGCCGTAACTTGCTCTAGCCAGAGCCTGGGGACTTACGCCTAGTTCTTCTGAACCGATTATACAGATTCCCTGCTTTGGAAATTTAAACTCATTAATATCTGTTCCGCCTGTTTCAAGGGCAAATACCGGAAGATCCTCAGGCAGTTCGTTTAGGCTGCATCTTGTGTAGCCCATGGTTTCTATACAGCCCATTCCGCTTCTTATTGCTCTAGGCTGCTGGGGATCTGTACAGAAAGGAGAAATATAAACTTTTTCTGCTCCCATGGCTTCTGCGGAACGGAAAATTGAACCTAAATTAAAAGGGGAGCGGATATCTTCTGCATAAACTGCAGTGCCCGGAAAAAAACTTCTCTGGCGGACCAGACCATTTTCGTCATTTGGATTTGCGTGAGGGGCAATAACCAGGTCCCATTCGGCAGGAAAGGTTCCAATTATTGCCAGAAGATGATTTCTTGCTACATTGCAGAGGCGCAGCTCGTCAAAGGGCTCTGCGTGAATAAGCTGATCAATTTCTTTTGCAGCCTCTTCGCTTAATTTTGGGTCCTTTAATAAGACTCTTGCAATTTGCTTTGTATATTCCTGGCGGCTTAAATCTTTAAAAGAATATTCCGTCCCTTTTTCTGCAATTCCAAGTATATCTCTTTCCAGTGCTCCAAAGGTTAATGCAAGTTTTCGGCGTTTTTGTCCGCCTTCCAGATGAAAAAGGTTTCCAGGATCTATCATATTATGCCTTGTAATTAATGTTTTTAGTATGCGACTTTAATAAAGTCAAACAGATCGTCCGTAGTCATGCTGCGGGGCAGGCTGTTTACTAAATCTACCTGACTTACGTCCTCTATTGCAAGAGAAAGCTGCTCGATTGTAAGTTTTAAATCCTTTAAGCGGGTAGGAAGATTTGCAAGAGCTATCTTTTGTCTTACATATTCAATTAAGGCTTTTGCTGCATCTTCACCTTTTACATCTTCTTCGCAGGCTCTAAGCAGATGAGCTGGTTTTTCAAATCTTGCGGCCTTATATTTTGCAGCATCTTCCAGTGCATATGGCAAAAGAATTGATGCAGCCAGAGATTTATTAATTTTATAGCGGGAATAAATTGTAAGCGAAAGTAAAGAACCCATTCCTAAAGAAGATGATGCTGAAGCAAGAGAAATCATACTGCCTGCCTGGGCAAGAAGAATTTCTTCCGGAGTTGTAATATCCAGCGATGGAGAGCCATCCAGAGCATAAGAAAGAATCTCAAGTCCCTTTTCTACAAAGGTGTCGCTGAAGAAGTTTGCCTTTTGCGAAAGATAAGCTTCTATAGCCATGCCTATTAATTCTATAGAAAGAGTTGCCTTCTGGTTATCTGTTAAAGAAAGGGTCAGATTAGGGTCTATTAAAAGTAATTTACAAACTGAGTTCTGAACCTTTAAGAACTTTAACTGATGGCTTCTGGCATCTGTAATTGGAATTTCGCTTGTGAATACAAATGGTGTTCTGTAGGTTGTTGGAATACAAAAGCAGGGAAGGGGACTTGTGTTTGGTAAGGCTCCGTCTACAAAAGAATAGAAAGGATGGATTTCGTTATAAAAAGCTGCTACTGCACGGCCAATGTTCATTGCTTTTTCGCCACCGCAGCAGATTATTCCATGTACGTGTCCTTCTTTTGCAAGAGCTAAGGCTCTTTCGATGGTTTTTGTTGAAGTTCCTTCTGTTAATTCAGAAAAAACAAAGCAGTCAATTTTTCTGTCTGCAAGTGCCTGTAATATTTTTTCTGATGATTTTGCTTCTCCCAGAATCGGATCCATTATTACCATAAAACGGCTGCCCCATTCACTAACGTGGGCACCCAGGCGGCTTACTGTATAAGGCCCTAAAATAATGTTTGGACTGATTCTGAAAATAAAGTCTGACATTTTGCACTCCTTTTTCTAATCACTTTATACAAAAAAAAAGACGGAATTATAGTAATTCCGTCTTTTATGAGTCTAATAATCTTTTATAATTAAAGACCAATTGCAGACAAGAATTTATCTGCTGCAGATTTAATTGTTGCATCACTTAAGTATGAAGGATCCTTAATCTTTTCTTTAATTTCTGCGATTTTATCAGCGCGAACATCAGGGGTTTCAGCTGCTACTTTATCCATGTAATAGATTTCTGCCATCTCTTTAGCTTCTTTTGAAACTGAGATTGAATCAGAAGTATCTCTAGCTTTTACTGGACCTTCAGTTTTGCGGAGATTCTGAACATTGTTCACCTGAGATACGTTGTTTACACCATTTATCATCATAACATCCTTCCCTCTACACACTAAATATCGGTAGATTCTTCAGAAAACTTAATATTTTTTACACCAGAAATAAAAACTGCAAACTCTCCTTTTATGGATTGTCTTGAAGAATAATCAGCTGCCAGTTCAGATGCGCTGCCGCTGCTTATTTCTTCGTGCAGTTTTGTCAATTCTCTGCCAACTACTATTCGCCGGTTACCTTCAATATCGGCAATATCAGAAAGAAGTTTAGTAATTCTGAAAGGACTTTCATAAATTACTACTGCATTTCCGGTAGCAAGCAGTTCCTTAAGGCGGGAACGTCTTTTTCCAGGCTTAGGAGATAAAAATCCTTCAAAAATAAGGGTTTTCCCACCGGTTCCCGCTACGCTGACTAAGGTGGCAAATGCAGCAGGACCAGGAATTGGTACTACATTAAAGCCTGCTTCTCTTACAAGGTCTACTAAAACAGCCCCCGGATCACTAATTCCAGGAGTTCCAGCATCGCTGGCATAAGCAACATCATGACCTTCCTGTAAAAGTTTTACTACCTTTTCGCCGGCAAACTTTTCGTTCTGAGCTCTGCAGGAAATTAATGGCTTTTTAATTTCAAAGTGATTCAAAAGCTGCAAAGTATGGCGGGTATCTTCTGCGGCTACAAAATCTACCTTTTTTAAGGTTTCTATAGCACGGTAAGTAATATCACCAAGATTTCCTATTGGAGTTCCAATTACGTAAAGTTCTGACACGATTATATTATATAAGAAAAATAATAAATTGTACAACTAAAAAGACTGGTCCTGCTTTTATATCTTGTTTCAATAAATCATAAAAATCACTATAATAACGGTAACAAATTGAAGCCCATTATACTTTTTATAACGAGGTAGGTATGAAAAATCTTAAAAAATCTATTTTAGTCTTAATTATTTCTCTTTCGGCTGCAGCCGGTCTTTTTGCCGCAAATGCAGAAAAGTCATTTCTTCCAAACGAAGAAAATGTTAAATTTTTAGGCCGTTCTTATTATGATAAGGATGTTCTCTGGATGTGTTTTTCTTCAACAGGGGCAGCCTTCAATGTTGATGCAAAACGTCTTGATGTTCAGATTGCCGGAGACAGTGCCGCCAATTTTAGAAAAGACAATGGTTCTGCCGCAAGAATTGTAGTTTTTGTAAACGGCGAACGTAAGGTTGATGAAATGATTTTAAAACAGGATCAGACTTTTACAGTTTTTGATGAAAATAAAAATGTAAAGGGCGAGGTTCTGGTATTAAAGGTTTCTGAATCTGCAAATTCCATTGCAGGAATTAAGGCAATCATCACAGATAAAAAAGGAAGTCTTAGTCCTGCTGCAAAAAAAGACCTTAAAATTGAGTTTATTGGTGATTCCATAACCTGCGGTTACGGAGTTGATGACCTTGTTGCAAGCCATCATTTTGCAACTTCAACAGAAGATAATACAAAATCTTATGCATATAAAACTGCACAGGCTTTAAATGCTGATTATTCTATGGTAAGTGTTTCTGGATGGGGAGTGGTTTCCGGTTATACAAACGGTCCAAAAAATTCAGATTCAGTTCTTCCAAAAATCTACGACAAAATCGGCTTTACCTGGGGCAATTCCTTTAACGGTAAGCAGCCAAAAACCATAAACTGGGATTTTTCAAGATTCCTTCCTGACTTTGTAGTTGTAAACCTTGGAACAAACGATAACTCTTATACAAAAAAAGATGCAAAAAAAATCAGCGAATTTGTTGAGGCTTATGTAGATTTTCTTAAAGTCATAAGAGAAAAAAATCCTCAGGCTAAAATTGTATGTACTCTGGGCCTTATGGGAAATGACCTTTATCCTGCAATTGAAGAGGCTGTAGAAGAATACAAAAAAATCACTGATGATTCTCAGGTTTATGCAATTGAGCTTCCTGCTCAGAGAGCTGCTGTTGACGGCATTGCGGCAGACTGGCATCCAAGCGAAAAAGCTCATCAGAGGGCAGCAGATTTACTGCAGGAAAAACTTCTTCTTTTAAAATGAAATAAATCCCCTAAAGACCATAATGGGGGTTCAAGGATAGAATAAAATTATGAGTGATATTTTAAAGTTACAAAATGGAAGCGACATTCGTGGTGTTGCAGTAGAAGGTGTGGAAGGAGAAAATGTAAACATTACTCCTCAGATTGCTAAACAGATTGGCTGTGCTTTTGTAAGCTGGCTTGAAAAAAAGACGGGGATTCCCTCTTATGAACTGAAGATTGGAGTTGGAAGGGATTCAAGAATTTCCGGCCCTGCTCTTGCAGATGCTTTAATTGACGGTATGCTTAGTGCCGGAGCAAATGTTGTAAATTGCGGAATGGCAACTACGCCAGCCATGTTCATGTCTATTGTTTTTCAGGAGACAAACTTCAACGGCTCTGCAATGATTACAGCCAGCCATCTTCCTTTTAATCGCAATGGAATTAAGTTTTTTGATGCAGACGGCGGCCTTGAGCACGAAGACATTACAGAAATCTTAAAGCTTGCTTCAATGCTTAATCCTGCTGCCAATAATTATGCAGCCTCAACTTTTGAACTTTTACCTCTCTATGCAGAGCACTTAAAAAATACAATTTCTGCTTCTTTAAATGCCGGAGACAAACCTCTTGAAGGTCTTCACATTGTTGTAGACAGCGGAAACGGAGCTTCGGGCTTCTTTGTAGATAAGATTCTTAAACCTCTTGGAGCAGATACAAGCGGAAGTCAGTTCCTGGAGCCGGACGGAATGTTCCCAAATCACATTCCTAACCCTGAAAATAAAGAAGCAATGAAGGCTATTCAGGATGCTGTTCTTGCAAATAAAGCAGATTTAGGACTGATTTTTGATACTGACGTAGACCGTATGTCTGCCGTTTTAAGCGATGGCAGCGAAGTAAACCGCGATTCAATTATTGCTATGATTGCGGCAATTCTTGCTCCTCAGTATCCGGGTTCAACAATCATTACAGACTCAGTTACTTCAGACCGTTTGACTTACTTCCTTGAAAAAGTGCTTGGTCTTAAGCACTTATGCTATAAACGCGGTTATAAAAATGTAATTAACAAGCAGAAGGAATTGAATTCTCAGGGAGTAGTTGCTCCACTTGCTATGGAAACTTCCGGTCACGGTGCCCTTAAAGACAATTACTTCCTTGATGACGGTGCATTCCTGGCTGTAAAACTTGTTATAGCCCTGGCCCAGGCCGCAAAAGAGGGTAAAAAACTCGACAGCCTTATAGAAAAACTTCCTCCTTTAGTAGAAGAAGGTGAATACCGCTTTAAGATTAAGAGCGAAAACTTTAAGGAATACGGACAGAAGGTGCTTGAAGAGTTTAAAAAACGTGCAGAAGCAAAAGGTTATAAACTTCCACAGTCTTTTGAAGGAGTTAGACTTTCTTTTGACGGACAGGATGTTGCCGGCTGGATGCTTTTACGTTTAAGCCTCCACGATCCTGTTATGCCTTTGAATATTGAAGGTGCCCGTAAGGGAGACCTTGCAAAGCTTGTAAAAATTGCAAAAGAATTAACAGACGGTTTTGATTTACTGGACCGAAGCTGCTTAAAATAAAAACAAAAGGAAAATATGATGGAAGACTACAAAAAAGAGTTTATAGATTTTATGCTGGAGTGTAAGGTACTTAAATTTGGATCTTTTACACTTAAAAGCGGAAGACAGTCGCCTTTCTTTATGAATGCCGGCGGCTATGTAACCGGCGGACAGCTTGCCCAGCTTGGAAAATATTACGCAAAGGCAATTCACGACAATTTTGGTGATGATTTTGATGTACTTTTTGGTCCTGCCTATAAGGGAATTCCTCTTGCAGTTGTAACTGCGGTTGCTTACAGCGAACTTTATGGTAAAGAAGTAAAGTACTGCTGTGACCGTAAGGAAGAAAAAGACCACGGTGCAGACAAGGGTGGAATTCTTGGTTATAAGATTCAGGATGGAGACCGGGTTGTAATTATTGAAGATGTAACAACAAGCGGAAAATCTATTGAAGAAGTTTATCCTAAAATCAAGGCCCTGGAAACAAAAGAGGGTGGAATAACAATCGTGGGAGAAATTGTTTCTCTGGACAGAAGAGAAAAAGCTCCTGATTCATCAATTTCTGCCCTGGAATCTATAAGCCAGAAATACGGTTTCCCTGCCAGAGCAATTGTAAGCATGGATGAAGTTATTGAAGCCCTTTATACAAAGGGAAATAAAGAAGTTATTACTGAAGAAATTAAAAAAGAACTTGATTTGTATTACCAGCAATGGGGTGCAAAATAAAATATGAAAGCAAAAGTTTCTTTTCAGGTTTCAATTTTCTTATTCGGCCTGTTCAGTCTGGCAAGCCTGCTCTGCCTTTCCGGCTGTGCTAAAAAAAGCGCGGGTGAAAGCGGAGAAAAGTTTCCATCGCGAATCGTGGCCCTCTCGCCCAGCGCGGCCGAGGTCTTGTTCGCGGTAGGAGCCGGAGCTCAGGTTGTGGCTGTCAGTGATTACACAGATTTTCCGCCCGAAGCCTGCAGCCTTCCTAAGGCAGGCGGCTTTGACGGCAAAACTCTGAGCATGGAATCCATTCTTTCTTTTAAGCCGGATTTTGTTTACCTTACCCAGGGCATGCATAATTTCTTAATTCCAATGCTGCAGGAATATTCCATCGATTATTATATTTCCAATGCAGATTCCATAAAAAGCGTAGAGCAGGAGATTCTTGAAGTTGCTGCATTGACTGGTCACGAAGATTCAAAACAGGTAAAAACTTTAATTAAAAACATGGAAGAAAAACTTGCCGCAGCAGAAAAAATAAGGGCTGAGCACAGCGAAAGTGCTGCTCTTTATTACGAAGTCTGGAATTCTCCTTTTATTACTGCCGGAAAAAGTTCTTTTATAAATGATGTTATAGAAAAAGCCGGAGCAGTCAATATTTTTTCAGATCTTGAAGAAGCATATCCCATAATCAGTGAAGAAAGCATAATCAAAAGAAATCCTTCTGTAATTTTGATTTCTAAAAGTTCAGCTTTAACTGCAGAGAATATTCAGTCAAGATACGGCTGGAAAGATATTTCTGCCCTTAAAAATAATCAGATTTTTATAATTGATGACAATGTTTTTACAAGACCCGGACCAAGAATTGCAGATTGCGTAGAAAGTCTGAGTCATCTTTTGTATGATAAAGAATAAAAACTTATGAAAAAAGAAAAACTGATTTTACCCCTGCTTATTATAATTTTGTTTCTGTCCTTTTTGCTCTCTCTTGTTCTGGGAGCAGAAAAGATAAACATTTTTAAAGCACTGGTAAATGATGATTTTTTTCAAAAAGCAATTATCTTTAATCTGCGCCTTCCCCGTTCTCTTTTAGTTTTATTTACAGGCATCCTTCTTGGGGGAAGCGGGGCAGTTTTTCAGTTATTCTTCAGAAATCCTCTTGCCGAGCCCGGCATTATGGGAATTTCTTCCGGGGCAACCCTTGGCGCAGTTATTGCCGGAGTTCTGGGCCTTGGAAGTTTCCGCTTTATTTCTTCCATAAATCTTTTTGCATTTCTGGGAGCCCTGCTTTCCGGAGCCCTTGTTACCTTCCTCGCTTTTTCTAAAGGTGGAAAATCATCATCAATAATGCTGCTTTTGTGCGGAGCTGCCCTTGGAACTCTTTATTCTTCTTTTTCTTCCATGCTGCTTCTTACCAGCAGTAAAGAGTTTCATTCAATTTACACCTGGATTCTTGGAAGCTTTAACGGCCGCGGCTGGAAGGAAGTTCTTTTTATAGTAATTCCTTTTTTTATTTCTGTGATTCTGATATTTATCTGCCTTCCAACTCTGGATTTGCTTACCGGCGGCGAAAAATCTGCCGAAAGCCTGGGCCTTAATGTGTCCGCCCTTAGAATTATGGTCCTTGTTACCGGTGCCTTAAGTGTAAGCTGTGCAGTTTGTGCAGGGGGAACAATCGGTTTTGTAGGTCTGATTTCTCCTCATATCATTAGAAAACTTTCCGGTCCCAAGGCAAAAACCTTAATTCCTCAGAGTATGATTTTTGGAGCAATTCTACTTTTACTTTCAGATACTTTTTCCCGCATTGTGATTGCCCCTTCCGAGCTGCCGGCAGGAATTATAACTTCTATTCTGGGAGTTCCTTTCTTTTTGTCTTTGTGTCTACACAAAAATTAAATAGCCTATAAAGAATACTATCAGAGCAATGATAGTGTAATAAATTATAAGGCCGGTTTTCTTAGGTTTGTTTTCGTACCAGATGAGAGGGATTTTTAATTCATCTTCTGTAATTCCGCCGCCCAGAGCCCTGAAGGTCTTTTCTTTTTTGTTCAAGACAATTGTTCTTGAGCCTTTTGCATAGGCGGTAAAGTCTTCTGTCAAAAGGTAGTCTTCTTCAAAAAAGCGGTTAAACATTTCCCGGAACTTTTTCTGATTTTTTGAACTTACAAAAAACTGAATGCTTCTCTCTTCAATAAGGGGAGCCTTTTCCTGCAGTTCCATTAATTCAGGGTAATCCTCTTCTAAAAAGACGTTTTGAATTTCTTTAAGTCCGTGGTCGCCGGTAATAAAAAAGAGTGTGTTTTTACAGTCTTCGCATAAATCGTAAATGGCAGTATTTATTTCGTTGATATATTTATTTGCTTCTTTTGTTTTAAAGCCCTGATCATTTAATACTTTTTCCTGACTGGTCCAGACTGCAAAGGTAAAGGTGTCTTCGTTAGTCTTCAGGCTCTTTTTAATTTTACCTGTAAAATCATAAATGCTTTTAAAAGGGGCAGAGTGGTCCTGCTCAATAAATTCTGCTTTTGCTTTTCCGCTTTTGTTGATTTTTTCAATTATGCTTTCTTTTTCTTCTGTCTTACCTTTATCCTTAAAAGTGGCAGATGATAAGCTTTCATATAAAAAGGCTTCTTTATTTGCTCTGGAAGTTCCCGGAAAAGTGCATTTGTAATCTGTTAAAAGATGACGGTTAAAAAAGTCCCTGTAATTAAGATTTTCTTCCATGACCTTCATTCCAAGGTTTTCAATCATAACTACAACTATGTGGGGGTAGTTTCTGGCAAGAAGTCCGTCTGCCTGACTCAGTCCTGAATTTTCACTTTCAATTCCGTAGTGTTTCAAAATTGACGCAGCAAGGTTAAGTGATGTGTCTTCCTGCAATGTAAAATCATACTTTTCGCTTTTTTTAGCAGTCTCTTTTGCCTTTTTCATTTTTTTACCACCTTTTTATTCTTTTACGGAGCCGTCAGCATTAAAAAAATCTTCGACGTCAATTACAGGATTTCCGGCCTTATGTCTTTTATAAATATCCTTATATAATCTTATAACAGATTCCCTATTTTGAATAAAGTTTCCTGCATGACTCAGACAAAAATATTTTGCCTTTAAGCTTTCGAGACATTCAATCATGCCTTTTAAAAGCTGGGCGTTATAGGTGTGATGCAGAATTTTAGGTCTTGCGTAAAGGGCATCTCCCATAAAGGCGTAATCCTTGTATTCAATAATAAGGCAGCCTTTTTCGTGGCTGGAAGGAATTGTAAGAATTCTAAAATCCTCATTAATAATCATCTGATTTTCTATGATTGTTCCCTTGTGAACTTTTTTAAAAGTCCAGGAAGAAAGGTAAAGATTATCATAAGTGATTCTGTTCAGATTATAGGTGTGGTCTTCGTGAAAATGCGAAATAACAATATTCTTTTTTCCGCTAAGGTCTTCTATTAAGTCTCTGGCCTGGTCAGTGTGGCCGGTGTCAAAAATCCAGTTTTCATTATTTTCTTTTATAAAAACTACATCAGAACTTAAAGGATTTTCTGATGCAGGAAGAAAGCTGATATTTTCAGTAATTGTTTTTAGTTCCATTTGAAAGACAATATAGGTTATTTTATTTTATTTTTCAATTTATTTTTTAATTTTGAGGCCAAGGCTTGAAGAAATCATTGGCATGGCATAATTGTCTATGGCTTCGTAATTCTGGTTCAGCAGGTTGTCTATTCTAAAGTAAGGAATAAAGGACCATTCTTTTTTTGTAAAGGTAAGCTGGCTGCAAAGATTTACAAGCAGGTAAGGCTTCATGTATGCGGAGTTTGTATTGTTTTTATAACGTTTTCCCATATAGTTTGCTTCCAGTATAAAAGTTGATTTTCTAAGCTTTCCGCTCGACGGGATATTTACTTTTATGCTTGCGCTTGCCGTAAGGTCCGGTGTCCACATAATTCTTTTACCGTAAGTGTATTTGTTGCTTTTGTTCAAAAGCTTTGTGTAAAGATATTCTGCGCTGCCGCTAAAAACAAGCCGGTCTTTAAAGAAGCTTTTTTCTATGTCAAAATCGATTCCGGCGTAAAAGGCAGAGGCAATGTTTTCCGGATGGTAGCCGCTGCTGGACATAACCCATTGAATTTTACTTTCATAATAATTTGTAAAGGCACAAAGACTGAAGGGAAGAAAGCAGTCGTGAACATTAATTGTAAAGTCTGCACCCCAGCCTTTTTCGGGTTTTAAATCAGGGTTTCCAGTATTTCCATCCCCCTGCCAGTATAAATCGTCCATATTTGGAAACTGAACCATCCTGTAACCGTCCAGCAGAAAGTCTACATAATGGGTTTTATAGGCAAAGCCCAGTTTTGGTGTAAAGGCAAAGTTCTGATTCGAAAATCTTACTGCCAGAGGAATGGTTATGCAGAAGGAATTTGGTGAATCATCTTTTTTTATTATAAAGCCTGCTGTGTTTTTTAAGGCCCCGGAAATCTGATTGTGAATTCCATCGTTGGAAGAATCCAGGTGGACGTAGTCCAGGCTAAGGCCTGCTTTTTCTTTAAAAAAAGAAAGTCTTGTATAATCTGTACTCAGCGAGTACTTTACTGTATTTACATAATGTTCTGAATAATTAGAATTTTCAGTGTAAAAGCGGGTGTTTGAAAGCCAGGAAAGGGAGCTTTCAAGCTTCAGTCCTTTAGTAATTTCCGGAAAGGATAACTGCAGGTTCAAATTATTATCATAATCCTTTTGATTTCCTGCGTAAGACTGACTTTTTGTTCCCGGTGTATTTTTGTTACCTGCGTAAAAAAGATCGTTTACAGAGAAGGAAGAACCGTTTCCAAAGAAAAAAGAATAATTTACAGAGGCTGAGCCGTCTATAACCCGGGAGTTTTCTTCTGTTTTTTTTCTGTTTAAATAATCGTAATAATAAAAATTGTTATTGGCAAAGGTACCCTGAATATTTGTTTTTAAAAATGATGAGGAAGTAAGCTGGCCTGAGTAGCCGAAAGCCTGGCTGAAGGTGTCTAAAGGTCTGGCTTTGTTAAAAAAGGTTTTAAGGCTGGAAGAAATATTAAAGTGATGGCCCAGGCTTTGTTTTTTTGTTGTAATGTATATAGCCCCGCCCACGGCACCTTCATCACTAATTCCTTCTGTAAAACCTCCCTTTACAATTTCAATTCTTTCTATGTCGTGAAGATTTATTGAAGAAAAATCAAAGGTTCCGTACTGGGCGTTGTTAACACAAACTCCATCTATAATTACCCTTACAGTTTCGTCTGTAAACCCTCGGATTGAAGGTTTTTGTTCAAGGCCATAAGTGCCGTAAGAAAGAATTTGAATGCCGCAGCTAACAAGAAGAGAAGGAAGATCACTTACATTAGCCTCTTTTATTTCTTCTGAGTTTAATACAACTTTCTGCTCAACTAAAGAAGAATCAATATAACTGTAAATTACAGAGGGTAGAGGCTCTGAGTAGATTTTTGCTGCCAGTCCCAGTAAGAGAAATGGCAGCAGATTTTTTTTATTCATTTACAAGAGCGCAGGAAGAATAATAGCCATAGTAGTCCTTTGCAACAGTAAACTCAGCTTTTGCTTCTTCTAAGCTGTCTGTTGAAGTTACAGTGCCTGAAGCTCCGGAAATATCAACGCTGCTAGCTGTAAGGTTTTTGTAGTGGAGGGCATACCACTTTCCTACATCTGGGGCTGTGGTTGAATATCTGTAAAAACCTGCAGAAGGCCAGGTTGTAGCAGTCCAGCTGTCATCATCTGATTTATCTTCTTCAGTAAACTCATAAGCCTTTGTGTATATAATATAGATATAACCGGAAGTTGTACTTTCTGGAACAATAGTAACATTGTCTCCTTCGTAGCTATCATATTCTGAACCTTCGTATCCGTAGTCACCGTAATTCTTAAAATAGCTTTCTGTAACTTCATAGTAAGAGTTACCATATTCACCTGCGTCAACCCAGGTTCCAATTACACTTAAAGAAGAGTCTACAGGATCAGAGGTTGGATCTGTTCCGGCGTTGTTTGGACATCCTGTAAAAGCTGTAAGGCTTAATAAAAGCAGAGCGGCAAGGCTAAGCTTTGTAAAACGAGAAAAAATAGAGTTTTTCATTATGTTTCTCCAGAAACCGAGACTGCGCAGTTTCTAAGATAAAGGTTCACCTTCCATACGGAAAAGTGTGAAAAAAAGCCGCCATAAGTCAGGACAGCAGATTTCAGCATGTACCAAAGTTTCCGGACTCAAAAATCCCGCCATATCACATTTTTCAGGTATGTAATAGTCTGGCGGCGGTCCTTCAAATCTTCCCAAAAATAATTTTTCAGTGATTGTTACAGAAGTTCCGTGTATTTAATTTTTCTACCGTTGCGCATTCAGTTCAGGCTTTTGACCTGATTCCATTGAAATACATGAGGCTAGTTTATTGATTTTTTCTTTGTCTTTCAATAAGAATAAAAAATACTATGCAAAGAAGAATGCTTATGGCAGAACCTGCAGGGGCGGCAAAACCCATTGGTGTAAGGGTCTGTGGCCAGATTATGGAAGTAAGATAGGCGCCTGGAATCCTTATTAAAATTACAGAAATACAGTTGTGAATAAAAGAATAAATTGATTTTCCCAAAGCACAGAAGTATCCGCTGAAGCAGAAATGTATTGAGGCAAAAAAACAGTCGGTAATGTAGGCCCTTAAATACTGGCAGCCAAGAATCTGTACGCTCTCTTCGTGTGTAAAAATCTTTAATACCGGCAGAGAAATAAACTGGAAGACCAGGGCAAAAATAAGACCGCAGCCTGCCGCAAGGGCGGTTCCTGCCCAGAGAGTCTGTTTTGCCCTGTGTAATTTTCCGGCTCCTGCATTCTGAGCCCCAATAGCACTTATGCTTGAAAGCATTGAAGAAGGAATCAGGAATAAAAAGGTTATGATTTTTTCTACAATTCCAACTGCTGCAGAAACTTCAACGCCCCTGCTGTTTGCAATGGCGGTAATAACCATAAAAGAAACCTGAATAAAGCCGTCCTGGCAGGCAACCGGAAGACCAATCTTTAAAATATCCTTTGCTTTCTGCCATCTTAAAATAAAATCATTACGACAAAGCTTTAATTTGTTTTTGCCGGCAAACATGAGAAAGAGTCCAAATACAACGCTTAATGCCTGGGCTATGATTGTGGCAAGGGCAGCTCCCATAGACTGCAGGTGAAAATATCCCATAAAAAGATAATCTAAGGCTATGTTTATAATACAGGCAATAAAGACAAAATACATGGGAGTCTTTGAGTCACCAAGGCCCCTGTATATAGAAGCAATCACATTATAGGCAATAATAAAGGGGATTCCTGCAAAGCAGATTCTAAGATAAGAAACGGTTTCTTCAAGACTGATTTCTGGAGTCTTTACGGCTTTTGCAAGTCCTCTTGCTGTAAAATATAAAATAAGGGTCATAAAAAATGCAAGAATCAAAAAAAGAGAGATGGAGTTTCCTATATAGTTTGATGCCTCCTCCCTTTTTTTAGCACCAACAGACTGGGCAATCAGAACACTGGAGCCCATGGCAAGGCCTACAATCATAACTGTAATCATATGCATAAGCTGGCTTCCAATGGAAACTGCGGAAATTACCTCTGCCCCATAAAACTGCCCCGCAATAAACAAATCTGCCATACCATAAAGAGTCTGCAGAAAATAAGAGAGCAGAAAAGGGGCAGAAAAAGAAATGATGTTTTTTAAAATTGAGCCTTCTGTAAGATTTTTTTGCATAATCGTTAATGATTATACTTTAAAACCTTCAATCATTCCAACTACAGTATTACTTGCATTTATACTCTGTTCTGTGGCCTTCATAGCTCCCTGTGAAGCTTCCTTCATCTCTGTTATAGATTCCGAAACCTGATTAGAAAGCTCATAGGTGTGCTCAGAAACATCCTTAAGGGAATTTATTTCCTTAAAAAGGTTAGTACTTTCAGTTTTCATAAGGTTTGATGCCTGATTAATTGAGGCTGTTGCATTTTTTAATGTAGATACTTTATCAAGCATTCTTTCAACTGAATGAGTTTCTTCCTTTATTTCTTCTTCAACCTTATTCATAAGGGAATTTATTTCAAGAATTCTTGAGCCGACGTTCTGGAAGGACTTTGTAGAGATTTCTGAAGACTGAACAATCTGATTAATAGAAGAAGTTACAGCGCCAAGAAGTTTTTCTATTTCTCCTGTCTGGACTGCTGAGTTTTCTGCTAGCTTTCGAATTTCGTCTGCAACAACGGCAAAGCCTTTTCCGCTTTCTCCTGCATGGGCGGCTTCTATAGCAGCGTTCATTGCAAGAAGGTTTGTCTGTTCTGCAATAGAGGCAATAACCTGGTTTGCCATTGTAAGGTTGTTTGACTGTTCAACAATGGTGTTAACCTGGAAGGCTACCAGAGCCTGATTCTCTTTTCCCTTTTCTGATTCTTGAATCAGTTCTTCATATTCAGAACTTATGTTTCCAACAGTTTTGTTGATAATATCGATATTTTCCGAAATCTGCTGAATTTCTGAAGATGATTCTTCTATTGCATTAGTCTGATCATCAATTCTCTGACCAAGACCATTTACAACCTCTTCTACGCTGCCAACACTTTTGGCAATAGATTCTATGGAAGAATTCTGCTGGCTTATACCTAAACCGATATTAAATATATTTGCAACTGCAGTATCTATCTGATTAATATGAGAAGTCATTTTCTTTAAAACATCACTTCCGGCTTCGGAAAGGGTAATTCCCTCTTTCTGCAGTTTTTGAATCAATTCATTAAGACTGAAAATAACAAGGTTACAGTTTCTTGCAAGGGTAGATAATTCTAGTCCTCCTGTTTCCGGAACCCTGGCAGTTAAATCAGCTGTACCCGAAGAAATTTTTTCCATGGCGGAAGAAATCTTTGTCATGGAACCAAAAATTCTTTTTGTAAAAAGGGAAATAACTATTATAAAAATAATTATAAAAAACAGGGAAAGAAGGCTTATTAAGAGCAATTGCTTTTGCATCAGAGAAACTAATTCCTGAGCTTCAAAATCCAGTCCGATTAAACCAACAATATCTCCCCTGGAATTAAAAATTGGTCCATAAGTACTGATTGTCCAGCCCCATTCATCCTGCTGTTCAAAATTAGAAGTTGTAATAATTCCCTTGGAAAGGGTAATAAAAGGCTCCTGGCCCCAGGTAGATAAATCTTCTTCGCTTCCAAGCTGACTGAAGTTATCTGTGTCAGAAGGATCACAGCTTCCGTCAATCACATAAAAAAATGAATCACCTTTTTTTGCCATGGTATAAAGGTAAGAACAATTTATAGACTGCTTAAGATTGTAAAGCCAGAGGCGGGTTTCTTCATAATAGGGATTATCTTCATCCATAACTTTAAGAAAGGCTTCGAAATCATCACCATTTAAATGTTCCATAACCTTTTTTATTAAAGGCAAGCCCTGTTCTTCTGCGCTTACTCTTGCTGTTTTTTGTATAGCCCTTGTTGAAAGAATTGTAACTAGCATTAAAGAAATGACTGAAAGAAAAGTCATAACAAGAATAAAGCGAAGCTTTAAAGATTTAAAAATTTCTATTATCTTCATTTTATAAAAATTGTAGCATTGAATTTTTCAGGGTGCAATTTTATTATTATATTTATAGTATAGAATTTTTTCTGGAGGAAATATGAAGAAAAATTTTGGTAAACAGACCTATTTATATCCTATGCCGGTTTTAATTATTGCCACATATGATGAAAATGGAAATGCAGATATTATGAATGCTGCCTGGGGTGGAATTCACGATACAAATCAGATTGGAATCTGCTGTGACCCAAGTCATAAAACTTCAGATAATATTAAGCTTAAAAAAGCCTTTACAGTAAGCATTGCAGATGCAAAGCATGTTGCCCAGTGCGATTATGTTGGAATTGTAAGTGCCAAAAAAGAAGCAGATAAGGTTAAAAAATCAGCTTTTACATTAACAAAATCTGAATTTGTAGATGCTCCTGTAATTAATGAACTTCCTATGTGTCTGGAATGTCAGCTTGTAAGCTATGATGACAAGACCGGCGTTATGGTTGGTGACATTATCAATGTTAGTGCAGATGAAGATGTTCTGACTGACGGTAAAATTGATGCATTAAAACTTCAGGCAATCACTTATGATCCTGTAAATCACAATTATATTCAGCTTGGAAATATTGTGGGAAAAGCTTTTTCTGACGGAAAGGCACTTAAATAGAATGGAACATAGTCTCTGTGCAAAAATAAAGACTGCCGCTTACGGGGCGCGGCCTGTTTTGCAGGGGGTGGATGTAACTTTTTTTAGCGGTCAGCTGGTCTGCCTTTGCGGTCCCAACGGTTCCGGAAAATCCACTTTACTGTCGCTTATGGCCGGCCTTTGTGAAAGCAGTCTGACGGTGGAAGGTCAGGTCCTCATAAACAATCAGAATCTTTCTCTCTTAAAAGCTAAAGAAAAAGCCCGCCTTATAGCCTATATGGAACAGTCAGCCTTTTCTGCCTGGGATTTTACCGTTTTTGATTTTGTTCTTCAGGGCCGTTATGCCTATACCAGCATGGGCTTTTACAGCCAGACTGATAAAGATTTTGCCCTTGAATGTCTTTCCCTGCTGGGAATTGCTGCTTTTGCAGACAAAAAAATAATGAGTATAAGCGGCGGAGAGTTTCAGAAGGTAAGGCTTGCCAGAGCCCTGTGCCAGAATCCTGCCTTCCTTTTGCTGGATGAACCTGCCTCAAATCTTGATTTTGTTTATGAACCCTCCCTGCTCAAAGTGCTTAAGGAACTTGCAGCAAAAAAGAATATTGGAGTTATTCTTTCCATGCACGATGTAAATCTTGCCGCCCGTTTTGCAGATAAAATCCTTTTGCTGGGCCCTCAAAAAAGTCCCTTATTTGGTCCGGTTAATGATATACTTAATGAAGAGAATTTAGAAAAAACTTTTGGAGTTGCCTTCGAATGTCAAAAAATAAAGTATTTTCAATCGTTACAATAATCTGCTACTGCTCAGTTTTGTTTATTCCTATTGCAGTTGTTTTAATGTGGTTTTATACCGACTGGAAAAAAAAGAAAAAGCTTATACTCAGCGGAATAACCTCTCTGCTTTATATAATTCTAATTGTGCTGCTCTTGAACTTAAAGCCTGCAATTAATACCAGCGGAATAGGCTTGAAGTTTGGCTCTTCCAACAGCGGTTATACGGCTTTTGAAAATTCTACGGCAGGAAAAAAATCTAAAAAAGAAGGCGAGGGTGCAGAACCTTTAGAAAAAGATGATTTTGAAAAACTTATGGAAGAAGAAGAGCAGAGGATGAATCCCGGCAAGTCTAAAAATAAAGCCGGAAATTCCATGCTCATTTATCCGCTTTTATTCTTTTTGTTTATGCTTGCTCTTATTGTGCTGCAAAATCTTAGAAAGGGAAAAAAGTCCGGTTATGAAAATCCTTATGTAGATACAAATCAATATAAACTTCCTCTTCCTGATGATGCAAAAATGCCTATGGTGCATTTTTTAAGACTGAGTCTTGGCGAAGGCGAAAAAATCCTTTTTGCGACAGAAACAAATCAAAAAGATAAGGAAGGTGATTTTGCCGTTACAAATAAAAGGGTAGTTTTGTTTACTCCTGAAGGTGATGTTGACTTCCCTCTGAATGCCCTGACGGCAATTTCTTCTGTTACCAATTCGGTTTTACTGCTAACCAGCGGAGAAAGAAAATATTACATTTTTATGCCCGAAACACAGATGAAGTATGCGCTGGCGGTGGTAAGGTGGGCCTACAAAAAAAGCGTAGAATAAGCGTAATGTCTGGAAAAGATGGCTTTTGATATTGACTTTTTTTTTCTATTTGTGTATTTTTTTTAAACTATCGTTTATTTTGTGTATTATTGTTTTTTATAAGGAAGGATAAATACTATGTCTAGAATGTGTGATGTTTGTGGAAAGGGTGTAATGTCTGGAAACAAAGTAAGTAAATCTTATAACCATACACGCAGAACATGGAGACCAAATCTTCATTCTGTAAAAGCAAAACTTCCAAATGGAGAGGTAAGAACTCTCAAAGTTTGTTCTGGTTGTTTAAATGCAGGATTTATTGACAAGAAAGTAAAAGTTCCAAAGGCAGAAGCAGCTCAGAACTAAGTTCTCTTTTCAGTTTACTGAACTTTATTAATTATTCGTAATTAATGTAAAACCATTCCGGCTTCTTAACGGAATGGTTTTTTTTGCCCTAAGCCTTTTGCTGTAAGCTTTACACCTTTAAAACAAGACCGTCCCAGGCGGGCGAAACATTTCTGGTAAGTTTTGGAAAATCCTTAAGGTGTTCCTTTACATATTTTAAGGTTTCTTCGTGAGAATGGGTGTGGGTCAAATGAGTAAGCCATACATTTTTAGCCCCAATTCTTTCTGCCGCTTCCATAGCCTGCAAAAATGAAAAATGAGTTGAATGAGGTTTTTCTCTAAGACCGTCTATAATAAGTTCCTGTAAATCTTCCTTGTTTTTGTCTATCAGTTCAAAAGATTCTTCCGGAATATAAGAACAGTCTGTAAGGTAAGCAATGGACTTGCCATTTTCTGTAAAAAGCCATCCGGTTGTGTTTAAGGAGCCGTGCTTCATTGGTATCGGGGTAATTTTTGTATCACCAATCATAAAAGATGAACTTACTTCGTTTAGGGTAACTTTTGCGTGTCCGCCGCCTTCCTTTGGCTGAACAAAGAAATAAGAAAAGCGGGATTTTATATCTGCAATGGTTTCTTTATTTGTGTAAACCGGAATTGGAGGTGCATCTAAAATCGAGGCGTTTTTATCTGATCTTTTAAAGCATGAAGCACTGAAGATGCGGAGATCATCAATTCCATGAAAATGATCTGCATGACTGTGGGTTAATAAAAGGGCATCAACCTTGTTTACTTTATATTTTATTGCCTGAATTCTGAATTCCGGTCCAATGTCTACAAGTATGTATTTTCCCTGGTCGGTCTGAAGGTAAACTGACGAGCGGTTTCTTTTGTCTTTTTTGTTATGCGACCTGCAAACCTTACAGTTACAGGCAATTACGGGTACTCCGTGACTGGTTCCACTACCTAAGATTGTCAATTTCATAAAGTCATTATAATTTACTATATTTATAAATTCTATTATATTAATAAGAAAATGATAAACTATCTTACCAGTCAGATTATAAATGAGTTTCTTTTTGAGCAGACAGATGTTTTTACTGTTGATGATTTAGTTTTCTATGTAAAATCAAAGGGAAAAAAAATTAAAAAAAGTGATGCTGAAGATTTTTTAAGAGCTTCAAATAATGTTTTTCCATTAATACGCGGTGAGTTTATTACAAGGGCAGGAGTTTTTTCCGGACGCTGGTTCAGTTTTAAACCTTCAAAAGAAGAAGTAGAAAAAGGTCAGATTTTAATTGGCCATAGAGTAATGCCCTTTGCTAATCAGGAAATTCCGCCGGATCATATAACAATAGTAGTAAAAGGAAATGTTGTAGAAAAAGAGGCAACAGTATTTTCTATGAATCTTGCCTTAGATACCTTTTCTCTTTTTGGCGAAGGTTATGTACTTCCTTATATTTACAATGATGAAGCAAATATTGATCAGAGTATAGTCAACGTTCAGTATAATCTCCCTACCGAAATCCGCCTCACCTCCTGGCCTTTAAAAGCTATACAGGGGGACGAAACCTTTGAGTATGGCGACCGTCTTCTTTGCCGGGTTGTAAACTGGGAAGAAGCAATTGTAGAAATGTTTGTTCAAAAGAATGATTTGAACGAAATGGTAATTTCAAGTTCTGCCATTGAAAGGGAAGAGTGGTACGGCTATTTTGAAGAAGGCCTTATAAAAAGCTTTGAAAAAAACGGTCCCTGCAATTCTATAGAAGAACAGCTGGCCCTGCTTTTTCTGGAAGAACAGGAAGATCTTTGTGTAAAAAACTGCGGCTCAGCTGAAGAATTTTTAAAACATACGAAAAAAATCGGATTTTCACAATTCGGAGTTGAGTCTAGAATATGGTATAATGGTGAATCAGTTCCTTATGTTGGTAACTGGAATAAGTCTATGGCCAAAGAGTTAGTCCTTTCCGACATAATGGTATCTTTCTCTCCTAAAATTATTGATGCTTATATAGAAAACTTTATTTTTGAGGATGGAAAAAACAATCAGACTCTTAAAGATTTAGTAAACGTTATCTTTCCTGTTTATCTTAAAATGTCTGCAGCCGAAAGAAATACCGTTTTATTGAATATAGAAAAACGACATGTTATACTAAAAAAAGAGTACGATAAATTTTCCGATTTCTCTATTGCACCTGTTCGAAAAAGAATTTTAAGACTTTTTTCTATGGTGAACGAGCTTCTTTGTGCAATAGGCTGCTCTGGTCTTGATGTTTCTAATTTTCCTCAGCAGGAACTTGTTGTGCTGACTCAGTTATTCAGTCATATTACAAGATTACTTGAAGAAATTGAAAACACCTATTTAAGGGATCAGCTGCACCAGGGAGAAATTTCTCTGTCACTGGATGGTATGGAAGAAACCTTCGATGATATCAGGGATACTCTAAAAGCATCTTTGGATTACAATATCTATAAAGGATTTAATATAGTAGGAGAAGAAAAAAATGGAAAGTGAGCTGGACATTACAAAGTTAATTCATCGTGGGGGGATTTTCGTTGACGTGGAGGGTAATTCTCCAAAGGAAATATATGAAACTATTTCAAAAAAAATAGAACTTCCTGAAGGAATAAGCGCAGAACAGATTTCAAATGCCCTTAATGCAAGAGAAATGGTCTTGAGTACAGCTGTAGGAAACGGAATAGCCCTTCCACATGCCAGAACCCCTTTAATAAAAGAGGAAGAAGACCAGAGAATTATAGTTGTTTATTTAAAAAATCCAATAGAAATGAAGGCTCCGGACGAGAGACCAGTTTCTACAATGTTTATAATTCTTACAAACAATTCACAGTTGCATTTAAAGGTTTTGTCAGCTCTGGCAGGTTTGTTCAGAAGTTTAAGATTCAGACGGGCTCTGGAAGAGCACGCCGGAGAAGCAGAACTTTTTGCTCTTATAAAAGAGTTAGATTAATATATAGAAAAAATTCAGATTAATGAGGTATTAATTATGGACAAAAAAGGTGTTGAGGCAGTTGCACTTTCTATCCGCAGCTTGTCAATGGACGCAATTCAGAAGGCAAATTCAGGTCATCCTGGACTTCCACTTGGTGCTGCAGAAGCTGCCGCTGTATTATACGGCGAAATAATGAAACACAATCCTGCAAATTCAAAATGGGTTGATCGCGACCGCTTTGTTCTTTCTGCCGGTCATGGTTCTATGCTTTTATACAGCATTTTACATCTTGCAGGCTATAAAGTAAGCATGGATGACATTAAGAGCTTCCGTCAGGTTGGTTCAAAATGTCCTGGTCATCCTGAATATGGTGATACAGACGGGGTTGAATGTACAGGTGGTCCACTTGGTCAGGGTGTTTCTATGGCTGTTGGTATGGCAATTGCTGAATCTATGCTTGCTGCAAAGTTCAACACACCAAAACATACTATCGTTGATCACTATACATACTCGCTGGTAGGTGAAGGCTGTCTTCAGGAAGGTGTTGCTTCTGAAGCATCTTCTTTAGCTGGTAACCTTAAACTTGGTAAATTAATTGTATTCTACGATCAGAACAAGATTTCTATCGACGGATGCACAGATATTACTTTCACTGATGATATTGCTAAACGTTATGAAGCATACGGCTGGCAGGTTCTTAAAGGTGATATGTATGATGTTGAAGGCATTGTTAAACTTGTAGAAGAAGCTAAAAAATGCAGCGACAAACCTTCTTTAATCATGCTCAAGTCAATTATTGGTAAGGGTGCTCCAAAACAGAACACAGCAGATGTTCACGGTGCTCCACTTGGTGCTGAAGGAATTATTGAAGCTAAGAAAACTCTTGGTCTTCCAACTGATAAAGACTTCTATGTTGTACCAGAAGCTTACAAATATTTTGAAGATAAAAAAGCTGCATTTGCAAAAGCAGAAGCTGACTGGAATGCAGAATTTGATGCATGGGCAAAAGAAAATCCTGAACTCAAGAAGCTTTGGGATGCTTACCATTCAGATGCAGTTACAGACGAATCTGTAAAAGATGTTGAATACAAAGTTGGAGATGCATGTGCTACACGTGATGCTTCCGGAAAAGCTTTGAACGTAATTGCTGCCCGCTATGCAAACCTTGTTGGTGGTTCTGCTGACCTTATGGGACCAAACAAAACTGCATTTAAGGCAACAGACAATGGAACTTTCAGTCCTGCTAACCGCGCCGGCCGTACAATTGAATACGGTATCCGCGAATTTGCAATGTCAGCAGTTTGTGCAGGTATTTCTCTCCACGGTGGCTTGAGACCATTCTGTGCTACATTCTTAGTATTCGCAGATTATCTCCGTCCATCTCTCCGCGTTGTTTCTTTGATGAAACAGCCTGTAATCTATGTATTCACACACGACTCAATTTACGTTGGTGAAGACGGTCCAACTCATCAGCCAATTGAAACAATGACTTCTCTCCGCGCTATTCCTGGTGTTCAGGCTATCCGCCCAGGTGACCCTGAAGAATCTATGGAAGCATGGAAAATGGCTTATGCTTCAAAAGACCATCCTGTTTGTATGGCCTTTACTCGCCAGGCTCTTGCAGTTTACGAAAAAGCAGATAAAGACTGGAAGAAGAACATGGCAGAAAAAGGTGCTTATGTTGTACAGGAAGGCTCAGCTAACCCTGACATCACAATCCTTGCAAGCGGTTCAGAAGTAAATATGGCTCTTGATGCTGCTAAACTTGTAAGTGGAAAAGCAATCCGCGTTGTTTCTGTTCCAGATTTGAAGAAATTCGAAGGTCTTTCTAAGGCTGATCAGGATAAGATTATTGGAAATACAAAACGTATCGTTTGTACAGAAGCCGGCATTTCTATGGAATGGCTGCAGTTTACTTCAAAAGAAAACTGCTTCTGTCTTGATAATTTTGGTACATCTGGTCCTGCTAAGAAAGTTGCTGAATACTTCCACTTTACTGCAGAAGATTTAGCAAAATTACTTCAGAAATAATTTAATATACGGAAAATGATGTTATAATAAAAGGGATGCCCGAAAAGAAAAAAAACTTTTCTGGCACCCTTTTTTTTTGGAGGTAAAAATGTCTGTTTCAATTGTTATTGCATTAATCGCAATCGTATTTGTTCTGGTTCTTTTCTTTATTTCTTACAAAAAAGTTCCAAAGAATAAAATTGGTATTAGAGTTGGTCCTTTTGGAAATAAAACTGTTACAGGAAAGGCTATTTTTGTAATTCCTTTTTTGCAGCGCATTGATTATATGACCCTGCAGAATATTCAGGTAGATTTTGTAACAAAGGATTCCATTCCAACACAGGATGCAATTAACATTAAAGTAGATGCTGTTGCAAACGTTTCTATTTCTCAGGACCCTGAGATTATGAAGCATGCTGCCTCTCGTTTTACAGGTTACAGCACAGGCGATATCTGTAACGTAATTACCCCGGTTCTTGAAGGAAATATCCGCGAAATCATTTCTCAGATTAAACTTAAGGAACTTATTCAGGGAGATAAAAAAGTTCTTGCAGATAAGATTGCAGAAAATGTAAAGCCAAATCTTGCCGACCTTGGTCTTGAGCTTACAACCTTTAATATTCAGAACTTTAAAGATGATGCCGGTGTAATTAATAACCTTGGTATTGAAAATACCGTTTCTATTTCTAAAGACGCAAGCAAGGCAAAAGCCGCTGCCGAAGCAGAAGTTCAGATTGCCCAGGCAGAAGCAGACAAAGCCGCAAATGATGCCCGCGTTGCTGCAGAACTTGAAATTGCCCAAAAACTTAATGACCTTGCCTTAAAAAAGGCTGCCCTTCAGACAAAGGCAGATACAGAACTCGCAAAGGCTGAAGCTGCAAAGGGAATTGAAGCAGAAAATCAGCGTAAGGTACAGGAAATTGCAGCCGCAAATGCAAATATTGCTGCTCAGGAAAAACAGATTGAACTTCAGGAAAAGGCTGTTGCAATTAAGGAAAAAGCCCTCGAAGCAGAAATCAAGAAAACTGCAGATGCAAATAAATATGCCGTACAACAGAAGGCTGATGCAGAACTTTACGAAAGGACAAAGAGAGCCGAGGCAGAACTGGCAGAAAGACAGAGAAATGCCGAAGCCGATAAATACGAAAAAGAGCAGGAAGCTCAGGCCACAGAACGCCTTGCCGAAGCTCAGAAGCAGAAGGCCCTTGCAGAAGCAGAAGCTGTAAAAGCTAAGGGAGATGCCGAGGCTGCCGCAATTCAGGCTAAAGCACTGGCAGAGGCAGAAGGTATAGAAAAGAAACTTCTGGCAGAAGCAAACGGTCTTAGAGAGCGTGCAGAAGCCTTAAAACAGCTGCAGGATGCCGGTAAACTTGAAATGCAGTTAAATACTGTAAAGGTTTTATTCGAACAGCTGCCTGCCATTTACGAAGCAACTGCAAAACCTTTCGAAAAGGTTGGAAACATTACAATGTACGGTGGAGCCGGCGACAATGGTGCTGCCCTTACAGGAAATATTACCAAGACTGTAAGTCAGGTAGGAGCAGGCTTAAAAGATTCTCTCGGCATTGACCTTGGAGACATTGTAAACGGACTTTTGACAGGAAAACTTGCCGGAAGCGAAATTGCAAAGGCTGTAAAGAATAATAAAGAAAAAGAGTCTGAATAAAACTGTAAAGTTGAAAAGACTTTGAATACGTTGTAAAATCAACGAATATTTAAATTAAAAGGACAAAACTGATGAAACAACTTATGTTGGGTAATGCTGCGGCCGCCAGAGGTCTCTTTGAGGCAGGTTGTGAGGTCGTTTCCAGCTACCCTGGTACTCCTAGTACTGAAATTACTGAAGAAGCAGCAAAATTTAAGGAAATTTATTGTGAATGGGCTCCTAACGAAAAAGTTGCCCTGGAATCTGCTTTTGGCGCCTGTCTTGCAGGTCGTCGTGCCTTCTGTGGAATGAAGCATGTAGGCTTAAATGTTGCTGCAGATCCTCTCTTTACAATGAGCTATACCGGAGTAAATGCCGGACTTGTTATTGGCGTTGCAGATGATCCTGGAATGCATTCTTCTCAGAATGAGCAGGACAGCCGTCATCATGCAATTGCTTCAAAAATTCCTATGCTGGAACCAAGCGATGCAGACGAAGCCCGCGAGTTTGCTAAAATTGCTTTTGAAATCAGCGAAAAATTCGATACACCTGTTTTATATAAGATGTGTACCCGTGTTGCCCACAGTCAGAGTATTACAGACACAGTTGAGCGTCAGGTTCCTGAACATAAGGCTTATCAGAAAAATATCTCAAAATATGTAATGGCTCCTGCAAATGCAATTAAGCGTCATCCTTTTGTTGAACAGAGAATGAAGGATCTTGAAAAATGGAGCGAAACTTCTGGAATTAACCGTGTGGAGTCTGCTTCGGCTGCTTCAAAGACCGGCATTATCACTTCGTCCACAAGTTACCAGTATGTTAAGGAAGTTCTTGGCGACAGTGTAAATATCTTAAAGCTTGGAATGGTAAATCCGCTTCCTGCCGATATGATCCGCAAGTTTGCTGAAGGCCTTGAAAAACTGATTGTAGTAGAAGAACTTGATCCAATTATTGAAACTTTCTGCCGCGGACTTGGCCTTAAATGCGAAATCCACGGAAAAGATATGTTCCCAATTTGCGGTGAATTCAGCCAGAATCTTATTGCAGCTGCCTTTGGTAAGGAAGTTCCTCAGGGAACAAGCCTTAATGGTGTAGATATTCCTGTTCGCCCTCCAATTATGTGTGCAGGCTGTCCTCACCGCGGTATGTTCTATGCCCTTAATAAACTTAAGGTTACAGTATTCGGTGATATCGGCTGTTATACCCTGGGATCTGTTGCTCCACTTTCCGCAATGGACGTTACCCTTTGTATGGGTGCATCTTTCTCCGGACTTCACGGCTGGAATAAAGCCGGCGGTGCCGAAAACGAAAAAAAATCTGTTGCCGTAATCGGTGACTCTACCTTTATGCATTCTGGTATGACTGGTCTTGCAACAATTGCATACAATCAGTCTAACTCAACAGTAATCGTACTCGATAACTCAATTACCGGAATGACAGGCCATCAGCAGAATCCTACAACCGGAAAGAACCTTTACGGAGAACCAGCTGGCCGCATAGATCTTGAGGCTCTTGCCCGCGCTATGGGAATCAGGCGGGTGCGCGTAGTAGACCCATACAACATTGCGGAATGCGAGAGCGCAGTTCGCGAAGAGCTTGAAGTTGAAGAGCCAAGCCTTATTATCAGCCGCAGACCTTGTGCCCTTCTTAAGGAAGTAAAACATAATCCTCCTTTAGTTGTAGACCAGGATAAATGTAAAAGCTGTAAGATGTGTATGAAGATTGGCTGTCCTGCAATTTCTATGAAGGGTGGCAAGGCTAAGATTGATGCAACACTTTGTGTTGGCTGTGGTGTATGTAGTCAAATGTGTAAGTTTGGTGCATTATAAAGGGTGGTAAAGCTAAAAATTGCTTTCGCAATTTTTTTAACGCTTTGCTATAGAACAAGGGCCGCCAGCGGCCCTACACATGTGTAAATTTGGTGCAATATAAGGTTAAGGCGTAAAATTATGGTAAAAAATATAATGATTGTCGGCGTAGGTGGCCAGGGTGCTTTGCTTGCGTCAAAAACTTTGGGACAGGTTCTGCTTGATGCAGGTTATGATGTAAAAGTTAGTGAAGTTCACGGAATGAGCCAGCGAGGCGGTTCTGTTGTAACTTATGTACGCTATGGCGATAAGGTTTATTCTCCTATTGTAGATAAGGGAGAAGCCGATTTTATTGTTTCTTTTGAACTTCTTGAAGCTGCCCGCTATACCCAGTGGCTTAAAAAAGACGGTCAGATTGTTGTAAATACACAGAAAATTGATCCTATGCCGGTAATTACCGGTGCTGCCCAGTATCCGTCAGATCTTGAAAAGGTTATGAAGGATGCAGGCCTTAAGGTCGATGCCCTGGACTGTCTTACTCTGGCAGAAGAAGCCGGAACTTCAAAAGCTGTAAACATTGTTTTAATGGGACGTCTTTCCCGCTATATGGACTTTCCTGTAGATGCCTGGATGGCAGCCATTGAAAAGCTTGTAAAACCACAGTTCCTTGAAGTAAACAAAAAAGCCTTCCTCCTCGGAAGAGGCCAGTAAAAAAATTAAATCTTCTTTGGTCTTCTCTTCTTGCCCTGAAGACCAAAGAGGTTTATAATCTAGTATCTATTCTTAAATAATCAGTTCTTAAAAAGTATTTTAAATTTAATCCAGACAAATTACTATTTTTTTCTAGGGGATGTTTATGAGATTTAGTCTTAAATTTAAAATCATTGTCTTTGTTGTTGTTTTAATTAACCTTGCAGTTATTCTTGTCGGTCTTGTAGCTCGCAGAGAGTTATCAGATTCCATTTCTAAAAATACCCAGCAGATTATGGAATTGAACGTTCAGAAATCAGCCCAGATTCTGCGGGATGTAAATAAAAAAGAGTTTTATCTGCTTGATTGTGTTGCAAATTTGCCTTTTGTTAGGGACGAAAATGTTTCTCTGGAAGAAAAGGTAAGACAGCTTTCTGCTGTTGCGGCATCAGATCCTGTTCATTTTGAAAACCTTGCCTTTTATAACGATAAAGGTATTTGTATCAGACCGGACGGAGCTTATGTAGATGTTTCGCAAATTGACTTTTTTATTCAGACAATTTCAGGTAAGCGCCTTGTTATAGATCCTTTGCCAAAGAGTTATATGATTGAAGGTGAATCAGATGACACAATTATGTTTTATTGTATTCCTGTTTATGGAAGCAATTCTAAAAAGCCAATAGGAATTCTTTCTTCGCTGGTAAACGGTTCAGATGTTTATAATCTTTCTGAGTCTATTCTTATTGGAAAGAATTCTCATCCACTCATTATTTCTACTAATTCCGGAATGACAATTGGGCCTACAACCTACGATGGTCTTAGCGATGAAGAAATTGCAGCAATTCAGGAAAATGGAGCTACTGCTGGCCTTGGAAAAGAAGAAGATGATTCTCCATGGGGAAAAATGATGGCTTCTGTAATTGCCGGAAAAACAGGCTTTGAAATTCTTACAGATCCTTCAACAAATCATAAAAAAGTTGTTGCCTACGAACCGGTTGGTGATGAAAGCGGCTGGGCAGTTCTTTGTGCTGCCCCTTACGAGGAGTTTTACGCAAACCTTATCAGAGTTTCTATAATTATTGTAATTGCCGTTATAAGCGCAATCATTATTGTATTCATAGCAACCTTTATTCTTGTTTCTTTCCTTATCAAGCCTCTTGGTTTTGTAAACAAATCAATTGATGAAATTGCAAGTGGAGATGCCGACCTTACAAAGAGAATTAACATCGTGCTTAGAGACGAAATTGGAGATGTTGTAAGCGGCTTTAACAAATTTACGGAAAAACTTCAGACCATTATTACTCAGGTAAAGAGTTCAAGAGATGTTCTTGGAACTGCCGGAGAAGAACTTGATGCTTCTACCCAGGATACTGCAAGTTCTATTGACGAAATTCTTAACAGTATAGAATCAGTTCACAATCAGATTGATAATCAGTATAAATCTGTACAAGAGACAGCCGGCGCTGTAAACGAGATAGCCAGCAACATTGAATCTCTTGGCCATATGATTGGACGTCAGACTTCTGAAGTTTCTGACGCTTCTGCTGCAATTGAACAGATGATTGGAAATATTAAGGCCGTTAATAACTCAATGGAAAAAATGTCTGAATCATTTGATGAACTTGCTAATTCTGCTCAGTCAGGTATTCAGTTACAGGCAAATGTAAACTCAATCATCGAAGGTATTAAAAATCAGAGTGAAACCTTACAGGATGCAAACGCCGCTATTGCCGCTATTGCCGGTCAGACAAACCTTCTTGCCATGAATGCCGCAATTGAGGCTGCTCATGCCGGCGAAGCAGGAAAAGGTTTCTCTGTAGTTGCCGATGAAATCCGTAAACTTTCAGAAACTTCTTCTGCCCAGTCAAAAACAATTGGTGAGCAGCTTAATAACATTAAATCTTCAATCGATACAGTAGTTTCTGCTTCTGAAGATTCAAGTAAGGCTTTCCGCTCTGTAACAGACAAGATTATTGATACAGAACAGCTTGTACATCAGATTCAGGCTGCTATGGAAGAGCAGAATACCGGTTCAAGACAGATTTCCAACGCCCTGCATTCTATGAACGATTCAACAATTGAAGTAAGGACTGCCAGCGAAGAAATGTCTCAGGGTAATAAGGCCATTCTTGAAGAGGTTAGAAACCTTCAGGATGCAACCGGAATTATGCAGACCAGCGTTGACGAAATGACTGGTGGAGCCAGAAAGATTAAGGAAACAGGACTTGCACTGCGTCAGATTTCTGAGAAGATGAAAATGTCTATTGATGAAATTGGTGGTCAGATAGACAAGTTCAGGGTATAAGATAGAATTTTTTCTTATAGTGTGTTAAAATAATTTATTATGGCTCTTGCAAACATAAAAGAAGGAATGCCAATGGGGTTGGGAGCAAAACTAACCCCAGATGGAGTAAATTTTTCACTCTACAGCAGAGATGCAACCAAAGTCACATTATGTCTTTTTGATTCCCCTTACAGCGAAAAACCTTCTCAGTTAATAGATTTAGACCCCGTAAAAAACAGAAGTGGAGATATCTGGCATATTTTTGTAGAGTCAGCAGGAGAGGGCCTTTGTTATTTATACAGAGTTGACGGTCCTTACGAACCAACCAGAGGCTTAAGATTCAATTATCATAAATATCTTTTTGACCCTTATGCAAAGGCTTTTACCAGCGGTTCAGTTTTTCATGCCTATAATAAATTACATAACGAGGGCTTTCATATAAACGAAGGCGGAGAAATTCTTGATTTATCAGATTTTCCAAAGTGCGTTGTTGTAGATGACTCTTTTGACTGGGAAGGGGACAGGCCTCTTAATATTCCTCTGGAAAAGTCAGTAATTTACGAAACTCATCTTAAGGGCTTTACTGCTTCACCAACTTCTGAACTTGCAGAAAACCTTGCAGGAACTTATGCCGGTTTTACAAAAAAGATTGATTATCTTAAAAAACTTGGAATTACAGCCGTAGAATTTCTTCCTCTTTTTGAGTTTGACGAAAATGAAAATTCAAATCAGAATCCCCGCACCGGCGAAAATCTGACCAATTTCTGGGGATATTCAACTATAGGCTTTTTTGCTCCAAAAACATCATATTCTTCTGACCGTTCTCCGGCTGGTCCTGTAAAAGAATTTAAGCAGATGGTAAAGGAACTTCATAAGGCAGGAATCGAAGTAATTCTTGATGTTGTTTACAATCACACTGCAGAAGGAAATGAACACGGTTATACTTTTGAGTTCCGTGGACTTCAGAATGATGTTTATTATTCCCTGCCATCAGATAATCTTCAGTATTACAATAATTATTCAGGCTGCGGAAACAGTTTTAACTGTAATTCATCTGCAGGCGGTCAGCTGATTTTAGACAGCCTTCGCTACTGGGTTTTGAACATGCACGTAGACGGCTTTAGGTTTGACCTTGCATCAATTCTTACCAGAAACGAAAACGGAAGCCCGGTTCCTTATGATATGCCTTCTATAACTGCCGCTATCAGCGAAGATCCTCTTCTTGCCCGTACAAAAATCATTGCAGAACCCTGGGATGCTGCAGGCCTGTATCAGCTGGGAGGTTTTCCTGCCGGTGTTCATAACCGCTGGAGTGAATGGAACGGCCGTTTCCGCGATGATATGAGGGCCTTTATAAGGGGAGATGAAGGGGCTGTAAGGGCTGCCGCAACAAGAATTTGTGGAAGTGCAGACTGCTATAATCACAGCGGAAGAAAGCCTTCTGCTTCAATAAACTTTATTACTGCCCACGACGGTTTTACCCTTAATGATCTGGTAAGTTATAACAATAAGCATAACGAAGAAAACGGCGAAAATAACCGCGATGGTTCAGATGATAATTTTAGTTATAACCATGGCTTTGAAGGGGAGTGCGTAAATCCTAAAATTGAGGCTTTAAGGGTAAAGAAGATTAAAAACTTCTTTGTTTACCTTATGATTTCTCAGGGCGTGCCAATGTTTGTAGCCGGTGATGAAATGAGACGTACCCAGAATGGAAATAATAATGCCTATTGTCAGGATAATGCCATCAGCTGGATAAACTGGGATTTAGCAAGAAAAAATGCGGCGCTGGTAAGGTTTACTTCTCTTTTAATACAATTAAGAAAAGCTCATCCGGTTTTTCACAGGACTACTTTCTTTGGCACAGATAAAAATCTTCCTGCCGAAGTAATCTGGTACGACTTAAATGCAAAAGTTCTGGACTGGACAAAGGCGTCTTCTTTCCTTGCTTTTAAGCTGAACGGCGAGTGCGAAAAAGACAATGATTTTTATATTGCCAGCAACAGAGATATATATGATCTTACTATAACTTTGCCTGCCTTAACTGGAAACAGAAAATGGTATAGAATATTAGATACATCTTACGAAAGTCCGGATGATATTTTAGAAAAAGATAAAGAAGAATTACTTTTGGAACAACGCAGATATGTTTTAATTGCGGGTGCAACGGTAGTTTTGATGAGTAAATAAAAAAAATTGGAGGATTTGTATGGAATTTAACAAAGAAGAGTTTAAGGCTAATTTATCTGCCCGTTTGAGACGTCAGTATGGAAAAGACATTTCTCAAGCCAATAAACATGACCTTTTTGATGCTGTTTCTGCATCTGCATTAGAAATTATTATGCCAAACTGGATGGCAACTCGTGCTGAATACGAAAAGAAGCCTACAAAACAGCTTTATTACCTTTCTGCAGAGTTTTTAATGGGTCGTGCCTTAAGCAATAACCTTATTAATGCCGGAATTAAGGATGCTGTAAAAGAAGTTTTACAGGATATGAATATAGATTTTGATATGGTAGAGGACGAAGAGCCTGATGCTGGTCTTGGAAATGGTGGTTTAGGCCGCCTTGCAGCCTGCTTCCTGGATTCTCTTGCAACTCTTGATTATCCTGGACACGGATATGGAATCCGCTACGAGTATGGTATGTTCGAGCAGAAGATTGAAGACGGTTACCAGGTAGAATATCCTGATAACTGGCTTGCCCACCGCGATCCATGGGAAATTAAGCGTTCAGACCTTGCAGTAACCGTAAAATTTGGCGGAAACATTGCTTATGGTCACACTCCGGACGGTCAGCCTTCTTTCCATATTGAAAATGCAGAGGAAGTTACCGCAACTCCTTACGATATGCCAATCATCGGTTATGATACAAAAACTGTAAACACACTCCGCCTCTGGCAGGCTTCAAGTCCAAACGGCTTCGATTTACAGCTTTTTAATAATATGGATTATAACCGTGCAGTTGAACGCCAGAACTCTGCAGAAAATATCAGCCGTGTTCTCTATCCTAACGATAATGGACCAAGCGGAAAGGCACTGCGCTTAAAACAGCAGTACTTCTTCTCTTCAGCTTCTTTACAGGATTTGGTTCGTCACTATGTTGCAGATTACGGTACAGATTTTTCTAAATTTGCAGAACTTCATGTAATTCAGCTTAACGATACACACCCTGTTGTTGCCATTCCTGAACTTATGCGTATTCTTATGGATGAATACAATGTAGGCTGGGATGAAGCCTGGGATGTAGTTACTCATACTTTTGCATATACAAACCATACAATTCTTGCCGAAGCTCTTGAAAAATGGCCAATCGCAATTTTCCAGGGACTGCTTCCAAGAATCTATCAGATTGTAGAAGAAATTAACCGCCGTCTTGTAATTGAACTTCGTCAGAAATTCCCTAACGACTATTACAAACACGAGCATATGGCTATTATTCACAATAACATGGTTTACATGGCCTGGATGGCAATTCATGCCTGCTTCAGCGTAAACGGTGTTGCAGCTTTACATACAGAATTGTTAAAGACTGCCGAATTAAAAGACTGGTATGCAATTTATCCTGAAAAATTCAACAACAAGACAAATGGTATTACTCAGAGACGCTGGTGTCTTAATGCAAATCCAAAACTTTCAAAATTCATAACAGACAGAATTGGTCACGGCTGGGAAAAAGATTTAACTCAGTTAAAGAATCTTGAAAAATATCTTGATGATGATGCTGCTCTTGAAGAACTTATTAAAATCAAGATGGAAAACAAACAGGCTCTTGCAGAATACCTTAAACATACTCAGAATGAATTCCTTGATCCTGAATCTATTTTTGATGTACAGGTAAAACGTCTTCACGAATATAAACGTCAGCTTTTAAACATCCTGAATGTTATGTATTTGTACAACAGAATTGTAGAAGATCCTTCTTACAATCCACCTGCCCGTACTTTTATCTTCGGTGCAAAAGCAGCTTCAGGTTATCGCCGTGCAAAATCTATTATTAAGCTTATCAACACTGTAGCAGATAGAATTAATAATGACCGTCGCGTACGCGGTAAATTAAGAGTTGTCTTTGTAGAAAATTACAGAGTATCTGTAGCAGAAAAAATCTTCCCTGCAGCAGATGTTTCAGAACAGATTTCTACAGCCGGACTTGAAGCTTCAGGAACTTCCAACATGAAGTTTATGCTTAATGGTGCCCTTACTCTGGGAACTATGGACGGAGCAAACATTGAAATCTTCGAAGAAGCCGGAAAAGAAAACGGCTTTGTATTCGGTCTCCTCACCGAAGAAATTAAGAAGATGGAAGCAGAGCACTCATATAATCCTCAGGAATACCTTGACCGCAATCCTGCCCTGGCAAAGGTTGTTGAACAGCTGGTAGATGGAACATACGATCCAACCCATCAGTTATTCAAAGAACTCCATGATTCTTTAATTTATGGTGTTGAAGGTCAGCGTCCAGATGTTTATTATGTTCTTGCAGATTTTGAATCTTATTGTCAGGCAAGAGAAAAAATTGCCCAGGCTTATGCAGATAAAAAAGCATGGGCCAGAATGACATTAAAGAATATTGCAAATTCCGGAAAATTCTCTTCAGATCGTACAATCGAAGATTATGTAAGAGATATCTGGCATTTGAATAAAGTTATAATCAAATAATGATTAAAAGGTTGGTTTTATTATGAAAAAAAGCATTTTTGTATTGGTTACTGCTCTTGTAGTTTTATTTTCATCTTGTTCTAAAGCAAAGAATACTGTTGTAATTAACTCAATTGCAGATTTACAGGGAAGAAAGATTGGTGTTCAGGCTGGAACTACCGGAGATCTCTGGGCTCAGGAAGAGTCTAAAGCTGCTTCTATTGCAGGTTTCAAAAGTGGAATTGATGCCGCTCTTGATTTAAAGAATGGTGCTATTGATGCAGTTGTAATTGATGAACTTCCTGCTCTGGAAATTGTAAAACGCAATCCAGACTTAAAGATTGTCCGCGACCCATACTTTGCAGAAAATAAAGAAGAATATGCTATTGCCGTAAAAAAGGGAAATACAGAACTTCTTGAAAAAATTAATCTTACAATCAACACCCTTAAATCTAATGGTGAATATGATGAATTATTAAACGCATTTATGCCTGCAGACGGAAACATCAAGATTCCTGCTTTCAAGGCTGATAAATCAAAGAGCGTTATTAAAATGGGTACAAATGCTTCTTTCCCACCATTTGAATATGTTGAAGGAACTGAAGTTGTAGGATTTGACGTAACAATTTCTGAAAAAATTGCTCAGACTTGTGGTTCAAGCCTTACAGTTGTAGATATGGCTTTTGATTCTTTAATTGCTGCTTTAGGTGCAGAAACTGTAGATTTTGTTGCTGCCGGAATGAGCGTAACAGAAGAAAGAAAAAAGAATGTAGATTTTTCAGAACCATATTTTGCTTCTGAACAGGTTATCATTGTACGTCAATAAAACTTCATGGATCAAAGAACTCTTATTCAAACAATTTACGATACAATGATTGCAGGGCAGCGCTATCTCCTTATTGTTAAGGGGCTTGGCGTTACCCTCCTGATTGCCGTTTGCGCCATTCTTATTGGAACTGTATTGGGTTGTCTTTTTGCATTAATGAAAATCTCAGATAATAAAGTTGCAAAATCCTGTGCATCTTTATATACAACTGTTTTGCGTGGTATTCCTTTAGCTACCCAGCTGATGATTTTCTACTTTGTAGTATTTGCCCCTTTACACATGCCTCGTCTTTTAGTTGCAATTCTTGCTTATGGTTTTAATTCCGGAGCTTATTGTACAGAAATCTTCAGGGCAGGAATTCAGGGAATTGATCGCGGACAGACAGAGGCAGGCCGTTCCTTAGGTTTGAGCAAATGGCAGACTTTATTTAAGATTGTTTTACCACAGGCAGTTAAAGCTGTCCTTCCAACTTATACAAGTGAATTTATTGTTCTTATAAAAGAAACTTCTGTTGCCAGTTTTATTGCTGTTATGGATTTAACAAAGGCCGGAGATATGATTCGTAACTCAACTTACAATGCCTGGATTCCTTTGTTGACCTGTGCAATAATTTATTTAATCCTGACCGTAGGACTTACAAAGTTCTTTGGTGTTATAGAAAAAAGGTTGGCTCGAAGTGATAGAAGTTAATAATCTGAAAATAAGTTTTGGTAAACTTGAAGTAATCAAAGATCTTTCAATAAAAATAAATAAGGGTGAAAAGATTGTAGTAATAGGACCATCTGGTTCCGGAAAAAGCACTTTCCTTCGTTGTCTTAACCGTCTGGAAAATCCGGATGCCGGTCATATCCTTTTTGATGGCGTAGATTTAATGAATCCTAAAACTGATATTGATAAATGCCGTCAGAAAATGGGAATGGTTTTTCAGCACTTTAATCTTTTTCCTCATCTGACTGTTTTAGATAATATTACCCTTGCTCCGCTTTCTTTAAAATTAAAAAGTAAGGAAGAAGCAGAGCAGATGGCTATGGAATTACTCGAAAAAGTCGGCTTACAGGATAAGGCAAATGTTTATCCTTCAACTTTAAGCGGCGGACAAAAGCAGAGAATTGCAATTGTAAGAGCTCTTGCTATGGAACCAGAAGTAATTCTCTTTGATGAACCCACTTCTGCCCTGGATCCAGAAATGGTAGGCGAAGTTCTTAATGTAATTAAAGAGCTTGCCAGAGAAGGAATGACTATGGTAGTCGTTACCCACGAAATGGGCTTTGCCCGCGAGGTAGCTGACCGCGTTATTTTTATGGATTCCGGCTATATAGCAGAAGAAGGAAGCCCTGAACAAATCTTCAAAAATCCTCAAAGTGCCCGTTTAAAACAATTTTTAAACGCAGTTCTATAGGTAAAATCCCCTAAAACTTAGTAACCTTGGTTATTTTTCAATAACCTTGGTTAAATCGTATTATCATTTACTCTATTTTCTTGCTTTTTTTACTGTAAAAATTTAATATTGAAACATCTTAAAGACGCGAATCCTTCTTTTTATATAAATCGGTTCACGCCGGACATTTTAGAGAGTTTATGGGACTGCGGACCCGAGTTAAAAAAGTCAGCCCTTGTTAAAGGACGCAAAATTATTTTTTCACTTAAAAGCCAGTTGTTTACTGGCTTTTTTTTTATTCTACGAGCTTGTATTGAAGTAATAAGATGTGGAGTTCTTCGGATTTTGTAACACCGAAAATATCAAAGATTTGAGTAAATTCTTTTTTAACTGTTGAAATACTAACGTTGTATTTTTCGCTTATGTCTTTGTAAGCTAATTTTTCTTTAATGTTATCAATTACAAAGTGCTTCTGTCTTTCTGTAAGGTTGTAGTCAGAAAGTACAAGAGGCTCTCCTGGTCTTACTCCATTTATAAGGGAGTGTTTTTCTATGTGTGCTGGAGTAAAGCATTCGAACTTCTGTTTTAAGATTGTGTAAATCCAGAAGAAGAAGGCGCCGTAAAAAACAGAGCAGACTACAGTCAGGAAAGTGATTGCCAGACCATGTCTGTAAGACATAACAATTGAGATTAAATGAATTAAGAGAAAGTTAACAATTGCATAAATGGTTTTTCTGTATGGAACCTGCTGGCACAAAAACAGGAACATGGAACCATAAAATAAGAAAACTCCCATATACTGGTAGCCGACATTAATTGTTAGAATTGCTTCAATCTGCATTATTGAAAATTCGAGTTTAAAAGCCGGTTTAAAAATACAGATTATTGATAATATAAGGCAAAGCCCATGTATAACAGGTGCAAATAAATCAGATCGTGGAATAATACAATTTGGGTCTTCTCCTAAGAAAAAAAAGCTTGCAACAACTGAAAACGATAAAAAAAGTGAAGCAGTGATAGCTACAACCCTCTCCGTTGTAATCCATCTTTTCTTCATATTGTTAAAATTATAATGTAGAAAGCAGAAAATTACAAACTAATTCTCCATCCATTGCACTTGAAACAATACCGCCTGAATAACCCGAGCCTTCGCCTGCCGGGTAAAGATTTTTAATTCCCTGGCACTGACAATTTTCCTTGTCGCGCAGAATTCTTACAGGAGTAGAGGTTCTTGTTTCTATGGCAATCATAACTGCATCGCTGCAAATAAAGCCCTTCATGTTTTTATTGATTTCTTCAAAGCCTTTTTTAAGCTTGTCTTTAAGATGAGGGGGCAGCCACTCGTTCAGATTGGAAGAAACTATGCCCGGTGTGTAACTTGAAGGTGGAAAATCTTTTGATTTTACGTTTTTAATAAAATCTGTAAGGCGCTGGGCCGGAGCTTCCTGGCCATTTCCATTTTCTGCAGCAAGTTTTTCAAGATATGTTCTGAAGTAAAGTCCTGCCAGAGCCTGGCATCCGTCAGCTTTTGCTTCTTCAATAAAGTTTTGAGGAATATCTTCCGGTCTTGTTTCTACAACAATTGCAGCATTAGACCATTTAGAGTTTCTTTCTTTTGCACTCATGCCGTTTACAACAATTTCGCCTTCACTGCTGGCAGAAGGAACTACAAAGCCGCCCGGGCACATACAGAAAGAATATACGCCCCGGCCTTCAACCTGGGCAGTAACCCTGTATTCTGCAGCACCCAGCTGGCCCTGATCTTTTCCGTGGTACTGGATTTTATCAATAAGGCTGCGAGGGTGTTCAACTCTGACTCCTGCCGCAAAGGTTTTTGCTTCAAGACTTTTAGGATTAATTTTTGCAATCATCCTGTAAATGTCGGAAGCAGAATGACCTGTGGCAAGAATTACTGCAGATGCGTAAAAATCTTTTTCCTGACCGTTAAGGGTGTTCTGGCTTTTTACTCCCTTTACGCAGATTTCATTGTCTTTTGAATCAAGAATAAGGTCTGTAACCCTTGTGTTAAAATGAACTTCCCCGCCAAGTTCAATAATCTTATTTCTCATGTTGTTAATAACCAGAGGAAGTTTATTTGTTCCAATGTGAGGGTGGGCATCTGTAAGAATAGATTTATCGGCTCCAAAATAAACAAAAATCTGGAGTATGCGGTCAATGTTTCCGCGTTTGTTACTTCTGGTATAAAGTTTTCCGTCAGAAAAAGTTCCGGCTCCACCTTCCCCAAAGCAATAGTTGCTGTTATTGTCAACTTTCTTTTCCCGGCTTATAAGGGCAATATCTTTTCTTCTTTGAGAAGTTTCGCAGCCTCTTTCCAGAATTACAGGTTTAATTCCTTTTTCTAAAAGTTTGAGGGCTGCAAAAAGACCGGCAGGTCCTGAACCGATAATTAAAACACTTTTACCTGAGTCTGCCTTTTTCCATTGTGGAAGCTGGTCCTGCCCATTTAAAGTTTTGTCATCAATTTCTTCGCCAATATAGGCCTTATACTTAAGGTGTATTTTTACGCTTCCGTGCCTTGCGTCAATTGATTTTTTTATAAAGACAAGAGAAAAATCTTCGCCTTTTTTAAGCTGAATATTCTGTTTAAAAAGTTCTTTAGCTGCAAGTTTTTTGATGAGGGTATTGTTATTCTGCTCCTCGGGTTTTACTGTGATTGTAATATCTGTAATCATATTTTGTATTATAAAAGAAATGCGGTATTTGGAAAACAAGACTGCAGCATTCAGCGCAAACGCGTTATGTAAATAAACTCAAAATGCGCGAGCAGGGTTCGGCTTTTGCGCGAGCATTTTTTCTGCCCTAGTTTTCAAATAGCTCAATTTTCACTATAATAAAAATATATTTTATATATTTTGGAGAATATAATGGCATCTTACAAAGAATCTGGAGTAGACGTAGAAGAAGGCTATCGCGCAGTAAACAAATACAAAGAGCATGCAAAAAGAACTGCAATCCCAGGCCTTTTAACAGGACTTGGAAGTTTTAATGGTATGTTTGAGGTTCCAAAGGGATACAAAAATCCTGTAATTGTCAGCGGTACTGATGGAGTTGGAACAAAGCTTGATATAGCATTCCAAATGAAAAAATATGATACAGTCGGAATTGACTGTGTTGCTATGAGCGTAAATGATATTCTTTGTTCTGGTGTTCAGACTTTATTCTTCCTGGATTACGTTGCATGTGGAAAACTTGATGCAGACGTTGCTGCTGACCTTGTAAAGGGAGTTGCCGACGGTTGTGTAGATACCGGTTGTGCCTTACTTGGCGGCGAAACTGCAGAAATGCCTGATTTTTATGATGATGGAAAATATGACCTTGCAGGCTTTGGTGTTGGCGTTGGCGAAAAGAAAGAAATGATCAGCGGCGAAAACATCAGCGAAGGTGATGTTCTTATTGGTTTAAGTTCAACAGGCGTTCATTCAAACGGTTTTTCTCTTGTAAGAAAACTTGTAAAGAACTTTAATGATCCTTTCGTAATTGACGGAAAAGATACAGGAAAAACAATTGGAGAAGTTCTTCTTACTCCAACCCGTATTTATGTAAAACCAGTTATGGAAGTTCTTGGAAAATACAGAAAATCAGTTCATGGAATGGTTCATGTAACAGGCGGCGGATTCTACGAAAATATTCCTCGTATGTATCCAAAAGCAAAAGAAGGAAAAAAACAGTTGATTTCTGTTATTAAGAGAGACAGCTGGGACATTCCTCCAGTATTTGGTGAACTTATTCGTCGTGGTGCAGACTTAGATTCTATTTACAATACTTTCAATATGGGAATTGGTTTTGTTCTTGCTGTAAGTGCAAAAGATGCTGATTCAATTATTGAAATGTTTAATAAAAATGCTTCTAAATATCATAAGGATTATTGTCCTGATATGAAGGCTTATAAAATTGGTCGTGTAGAATATGCAAAAGGCGAAGTAAAAGGCCAGCGCGATTCTGTACTTTTTGAAGACTAGGCTACAATCGAAGAACCGTTAAAAAACGAGCTGCGGCAGCGGGTCGTTTTAGGTTCATCGAGAAAATGCCTCAGGTGCGAGACTTGCGAGCACCATTTAGGAATGTGGATATGGATGTTTTAAAAACAGCAGTTCTTGTTAGTGGCGGCGGAACAAATCTGCAGGCCCTTATAGATTATCAGCTTCAAAAAGGGGACTCTTGCCCTTACGAAATTGCTATTGTTATTTCGGATCATAAAGATGCATACGCACTTGAGCGTGCTGCAAAGGCCGGCATTGCTTCTGCCGTAACTTCTCCATATTCTGTAATGGGAGCAGAAGTTGCAAAGGCTGCCTCAAGAGATGAAAAAAGACTTGCCGTTTCTGATGCAGTTTTAGACCTTTGTAAAAAGAATGGGGTTCAGGCTATTGTTCAGGCCGGCTGGCTTACAGTTTTGAGCGGCAACATCCTCAAGCAGTATGAAGGAAAAATCATAAATCTGCATCCTGCTCTGCTGCCAAAGTTTGGCGGAGTTGGTATGTGGGGACATCACGTTCATGAAGCGGTAATTGCAAGCGGCGAAAAAGAAAGCGGCTGTACAATTCATCTTGTAAGTTCTGAGTGTGATGGAGGTAAAATCCTTATTCAAAAAAAGGTTCCTGTTTTACCTTCCGATACTCCGGATTCCCTTTACGAAAGAATTGCTCCTCAGGAACACGAGGCAATTGTAGAAGGGCTTTTGTGGCTTTGTAATAACATTTAAATATTTTAAAGCGTTGTCATCTGACAGCGCTTTTTTTTTTGCAGGTGATTTATGAAAGGTTTAGTTTTGGAAGGCGGGGCTCACCGTGGAATTTATACAGCAGGCGTGCTTGATGCATTTTTGGAAAATAATATTACTTTTGACGGAGTAATTGGAGTTTCGGCCGGAGCCATTCACGGGGCAGGTTTTATGTCACGCCAGAAGGGGCGCTCTGTTAATTATACAGCAGATTACTGTTCTTCAAAAAAATATATGGGCTTTGCTTCTCTTTTAAGAACCGGAAACTACTTTAATGAGCAGTTCTGCTATTACGAACTTCCTTCAAAACTTTATCCTTTTGATCATAAAAGTTTTGCAGAAAATCCTGCCAAATTTTATGTTGTTTGTACAGATTTAGATTCCGGACAAGCCCTCTATCATTATTGTCCTGAACTTACAGTCGGCGGTTTGAACATGAAGTATCTGCAGGCATCTGCTTCCATGCCGGTTGTTTCAAAAGCCTTAAAAATTGAAGGCCATTCTTATGTTGACGGCGGCATTGCAGATTCTGTTCCGGAAAAGGCTTTCCGCAAACTGGGTTATACAAGAAACCTTGTCGTTCTTACCCAGGAAGAAAAATCAAAGGGAAGTGAGTTTAATGCCTTTGTTCCAATGGCTAAGTTTTTTTATCCCCGTCACAAGGCAATAATTAAGGCTCTGGAAAGTCAGAATGAAAGATATTACGAAGAGCTTGAATATCTATATAAAGAAGAGAAGGCTGGTAATATTCTGATTGTAAGGCCTTCGGTAAAACCGTCAGCAGGTGTTATGGAAAGAAAATCCCAGAATATAAGGGATACTCATAATCTGGGGTATAATGACGCATTAAAAATGATGGATAAAATTAAAGACTTTTTAAGCCTCTAGTTTTATGCCTGTAAAGCAGTAACGGCAACTGTAGGTCGCACGCTGGCGCGTGCTTACCGAGTTTCCGCTATGCGTAAACTCGCAACTTAAGCTTGAAGAGCTGTAACGGCAACTGTAGCGATTATATCTTCTACGGAACAGCCGCGGCTAAGGTCATTTAATGGTTTAGCAAAACCCTGACATACAGGTCCAATTGCCATCCAGCCGCCCATTCTCTGACAAATCTTATAACCGATATTTCCGGCATTGATATTTGGGAAAATGAAAGTATTTGCATGTCCTGCAACTTTTGAACCAGGAGCCTTTAATTCTCCTACCTCAGGTGCGATTGCAGCATCAAACTGGAATTCTCCGTCCAAAGCTAAGTCTGGAGCAGCAGCTTTAGCAAGTTCTGTTGCTTTCTGAACTTTTGTTACAGTATCGTAGAATTTTGCATCATTTCCGCTTCCCTTTGTAGAGAAAGAAAGCATTGCTACACGTGGTTCAATACCGGCAATCTTCTTTGCAGTATCTGCAGAAGCAATTGCAATATCGCAAAGTTCTTCTGCACTTGGTTCAATGTTGATTGCACAGTCACCAAATACAGCAACTCCTTCTGGAACATACTTGTTTCCGCCTTCTGGAGCAACCATAATAAAACAGCTTGAAACTGTCTTAAAGCCAGGTGCAGTCTTAATAACCTGAAGGCCAGGGCGAAGGGTGTTTGCTGTAGAGTGGCAGGCACCAGAAACGAATCCGTCTGCATCTCCTGCTTTTAAGATTAAAGCACCATACATTGTGTGGTCTTTAAGAATTGCAGCTTTTGCAGCAGCAACATCAGCATATTCAGGAGCTCCTGTCTTTTTGTTAATTTTTCCTTCTCTTGCCTTAAAAAGAAGTTCTGCATATTTGTCTGCGTTTGCATCTTTTGCAGGGTCAACAATTGTAACTCCGCTTAAGTCTGCATTTGATCCGCTGGCTTTAATATCTTCATCAGAACCAATCAGAATGATTTTAGCAATTCCATCTTTTACAATTTTTGAAGCAGCCTCTACAACTCTCTTGTCTTCGCCTTCGCAAAGAACGATAGTCTTATTGGCAGCTTTAGCTTTGTTTAATAAATCTTCTACAAATGCCATTTATAAAACCTCTTAAAAAATAATTCAGTAATAAGATATATCTTTTTTTACTTATTTTCAATAAATTATCCTGAGGCTATCTCTTGTTACTGTAATAAGCATTATTCCATCTTAATTCATTACGAACTGAATTAACTGTAGAGTCTTTATCAATTACAAGGCATTCTGTACCGGTCATTTCTGCCCAGTCACGAATCATGTCTGAAGTAACAATGTTACTGAAGGCTGTGTGATGTCCGCCGCCTGCAAGAATCCAGGCTTCTGCAGAGGTAGAAAGGCTTGGATATGGTTTCCAGAGCATGCGGGCAACCGGCAGTTTTGGAAGAGCTGCTTTAGGTGGAACAACGTTGATTTCGTTTACAATGCAGCGGAAACGTCCCGGCATTTGAACAACAGCGGCAACCAAACCGTCTCCTTCAAGTGTGTTGAATACAAGGCGGGCAGGAGCTTCTTTGTCTCCAATTCCAAGATGATGAACTTCAATCTTTGGTTTTCCTCTAGCAATTTCAGGGTCAACCTCAAGCATGTGGCTTCCCATATTAACTTCTTCGCCCGGAACAAAGTTGTAGGTGTAATCTTCCATAAAGGCATTTCCTTTTTTACCCGGTACAACAAGGCCTTCTGTCATGGCTTTGAAAGTTCTTACAAGGCAGGAAGTTTTCCAGTCACCTTCTGCACCAAAACCGTAGCCGTCTGCAAGCAGTCTCTGAATTGCAAGGCCAGGAAGCTGCTTCATTCCGTGAAGGTCCTGGAAGTTTGTACATAAGGCTTTTCCATCCTTGTCATCTAAGAAGCGGCGGAGGGCAATTTCAATTTTTGCCTGTTCTTTTATGTGGTCAACAATAAATTCTTTGTCAAAACCATTGTCTGTATTGTAGTTAATTTCGTAAAGGCTGTTGTATTCGTCAAAGAGAGCATTTATTTCGCTTTCTTTTACTTCATTCATATAGGCAACAAGGTCACCGATTCCATAATAAGGAACAGACCAGCCGTAACGTATCATTGCTTCAACCTTGTCTCCGTCTGTAACGGCAACTTCGCGCATGTTGTCTCCAAAGCGGATACAGCGAAGACTCTTTCCGTCGGCAACAGCTCTTGCAACCCTCATCCAGTCGGCAATTCTCTTTCGGGTATTTTCGTCAGCCCAGTGACCTGCAATCACCTTTCTTGGTAAATCCATGCGGCTTGTGATATAACCGAATTCGCGGTCTCCGTGGGCACTCTGGTTAAGATTCATAAAATCCATATCCATTGTGGCATATGGAATTTCAAGATTGAACTGGGTATTCAACTGAAGTAAAGGTTTTTTATAGGAATTTAAGCCTGCAATCCACATTTTTGCAGGGCTGAAGGTATGCATCCAGCAGATTACGCCTGCACATTCTGCGTCAGCATTTGCTTCTTCAAGGGTTTTAAGAATATCGCCCGGTGTAAGCAGGGTAGGTTTCCATACAAGTTCGCATGGAAGCATTTTTGATTCGTTAAGTTTTTCCACCATTTCTCTGGAGTCTCTGGCAACCATTTTGAGGGTGTCTTCTCCATAAAGGTCCTGGCTTCCGGTAAGGAACCAGAATACATATTTTTGACTTTTCATCTTTTATCTCCTTTATTTTTTAATTTTAAATCTGATTACATTCCATGAAGCCTTTTTAAGTTCCACCTTACATTTGCAGTTTTCAACCCGGACAATTTCTTTATTTACCGGGCAGACAGCTTTTTGATTTTCCCAGGTGATTCTGGCTCCAAGGTCATCGCCGCTTAATTCTGTCCAGTAGAACATTTCGGTATTGCCGAAGTTCCAGAGGTTGATTTCTGTCTGGCAGTTTTCGCTTTTGCTGGTGTTGAGGGCAAAAACAGTCACTTCTTCCTTTTCTTCGTTATAAACGGTAGAGAAAATAGCAGCAGGAATTTCGCCGTATTTTTCTGTGACTTTATTGTCGCAGTGAATTACAGGATTCAAAACCTTGCCTCTTCCAAAAAGGGAAACATCCTGGAAAGGATAATATATGGCCTGTTTGTAGGCTCCTTTATTTGGTTCGGTGAAGATTGGAGCAATTACGTTTATCAGCTGGGCAAGGCAGGCAACCTTTACCCTGTCGCAGTGATTAAGCAGGGTGATTGCCATTCCGCCAAAGGTAAGGGCGTCTAAAAGGGAGTAGTGCTCTTCAAGAATTCTTGGGGCCTTTTCCCATGGATGAGGTTCTTTTTTGTTCTGATACCATACATTCCATTCGTCAAAAGAAAGATAGATAGTTTTATTGCTGCGTTTTAAGGCCTTTACATAGTCGCAGGTTGCAATACTGGTTTTAATAAAATCATCCATGTTCCACCAGGAAGCAAGAAAGTCATCATCATTTCCCTTGTTTTCAAAGTAGCGGTGAATAGAAATATAATCTGCAAAATCGTAGGTTTCTTCCAGAACAATGCGGTCCCATTCAGGGTAGGTCTTCATGGAAGAAGTTGCACTTCCGCAAACTACAGTCTTAATTGATTCATCAGTAAACTTCATAAACTTTGCGGCTTCGTTAGCTTTTCGGCCGTAAGTCAGTGCATCCATGTGACCAATCTGCCATGGACCGTCCATTTCGTTTCCAATGCACCAGTATTTAATGTTGAAAGGTTCTTTATGGCCGTTTTTAATGCGGAGATCGCTCCAGTAAGTTCCTCCAGAGAAGTTGCAGTATTCAACTAAATCTGCGGCATCCTGAATGGAGCCTGTCCCCATGTTTACGGCACCAAGAATCTGGGTTCCGGTCTTTTTGGTCCAGTCATAGAATTCGTCAATTCCAATTTCGTTAGGTTCTATTGTATGCCAGGCCCTGTCTAATCTTACTGGTCTTTTATCTCTTGGGCCAATGCCGTCTTTCCAGTTGTAATTGGAAAGGAAGTTTCCGCCCGGATAGCGTACCAGAGAAACTTTCAGTTCCTTTACCAGATCAATAACGTCTTTTCTAAAGCCGTCTTTATCTGAGCAGGGATTTTCAGGTTCGTAAATACCTGTGTAAATTGCCCTTCCCAGATGTTCAACAAAAGAACTGAAGAGATTATCATCAACTTCGCCTGTTTCAAATTCTTTAACAATTGCAATGCTTGCTTTCATAATTTTTCCTTAAGCTTAAAGTTCAACCCTTACAGAAGCAACCGAGTTTGCAGGCATTTCTATGGAAAGGGTATCTTTGCTTATTCTTGTTACTGCAAGACTTTTTTCTACAACCTCTTCAGGTTTTTCAAAAGTATTGCAGGTTCTCATATCTGCTGCGGCAATAAGGCTTGCCTGTGGATTTTCTACAGCTTTACCATCGTTTGCAAAGGTGATTTCTATAGTGTTTGAAGCCTTGCAGTCTGTGTTTACGATTGTAACAAGACAGGTATTCTTTCCGCTTTTTTCGTTTTTCTTTTCTGAAGCAGAAACCGAAAGGCCTGGTACCATAATGTCCTTGTCGTAAAGACCTGCGCTTACGCTTGCAAAGGTGGTTTCCAGAAGTCTTGCATCCTGATGATCCTTGAACATGTGGAAAATGTGCCAGGTTGGGGTAAGCACCATCTTATCTCCTTCTGTAAGAACAGGAGATTGAAGAACGTTTACGGCCTGGGCAATGTTTGCAATTCTTACTCTGTCTGAATGATTGTTAAAAATGTTCAGGTGTACACCTGCTATAACTGCATCGCGCATTGTGTTCTGCTGGTAAAGGAAGCCCGGATTTGTTCCAGGTTCAGGCAGATACCAGGAACCCCATTCGTCTACTACAAGGGCAACTCTTTTTTCAGGATCGTATTTGTCCATAATTTCGCCGTGACGTCTTATAAGCTCGTCCATGCGGAATGCATTTTTTACAGCCCGGTAATAACCTTCTTCATCAAAATTTGTTGAAGATCTTTTGTCTTCCCAGCGGTATTCGTAAGTGTAGTAGTGGAGGGAGAGACCGTCCATTAACCAGTGGGCATTGCGCATTAAAACATCTGTCCAGTTGTAGTCATCAACATTTGGACCGCCTGCAATCTTAAAAATCTTGTTTGGACCGTACTGGCGTACGTAAGTCTGAAAGTTGCGGTAAAGGTCTGCATAGTGTTCAGGCCTCATATTTCCGCCGCAGCCCCAGTTTTCGTTACCAATTCCAAAGTAATCAACCTTCCAGGCATCCTTGTGACCGTTCTGAGCGCGAAGACGGCTCATAGGAGATTCTCCGTCAAAGGTAAGGTATTCAACCCATTCGTTCATTTCCTGAACGGTTCCGCTTCCAACGTTTCCGTTGATGTAGGGTTTACAGCCAAGTTCTTCGCAAAGGCCCATAAATTCGTGGGTGCCAAAAGAGTTATCTTCTACAACTCCGCCCCAGTGAGTATTAACCATCTTTTTTCTGTTTTCGTATGGACCGATTCCGTCTTTCCAGTGATATTCATCTGCAAAGCATCCGCCCGGCCAGCGAAGGTTTGGAATATCTATGTCTTTAAAAGCCTGAAGAACATCTTTTCTGTAGCCCTTGATGTTTGGAATATCTGAGTTTTTACCAACCCAGAAACCGCCGTAAATGCAGCGGCCTAAATGTTCAGAAAAGTGTCCGTATATATCTTTACTGATTTGTGATTTTTTATTCTTTACGTTTACAATTACTGATTGCTTCATTATGTGTTTACACTCCTGTTATTATAAAGTGTATCACATAAAGTTTGAGTTTACAACAAAAATAATTGATATTTATCGGAAAAACTTGTTGTAGAAAAGGGCCGGCCTGCAGCTGCTTGTTGGCTAATTGCAGGCTGCTGCTTTCTATTGTTCGAAGTAGGTGCGGAGGATGATGCCCTGGTCGTAGTTTCCAAAGCCTTTACCAAAAATGTTCATTCCGCCCATATGTTCTGCATTTTCTTTTACACCGACTCTTACGCGGATAGAATGATGCTCCGGAATGGCAAGATCCTGCAAGGTTACATCAGAAATCTTAACACCATCAACAAAGCTTCCTTCGTCGGTTACAGAAAAATGCTTTAAAAGTCCGTACTGAGAACCTTCCAGCTTCCACCACTGTGGGGTATATTTTCCTCTTTTGTCGCCAAAATCACCAGGGGAAATCCAGGTACCAATTTCTGTTCTGTTAATCCACATTGTAATGTCAGAAGGCCAGTTGGAATTTGTGCCCGGAGTTTCAGAAGAAAGTTCCATGCTTATTTCCAGCTTGGAGATTTTTTTCTGACCATATAAGGTGTTGTTTGGGAATTTGTATTCAAAACTTCCGCTTCCGCACCATAAAAGTCCGGCTTTCATTCTTTCAGGATTTAAGAAAGAATCAGGAATATCCAGCATACCGATGATTTTTTCTGTAGAACAAAGTCCGCAAGGGGCAGTTGTAGAACAGTCTGTAAAAATACCGATAGGCATTTCTATTTCTATAAAGTTTTCTTCTGTATTTTTTTCTTCAGGAAATTGAATTAAAAGTTCTCTGAAAGATGGTTTACATAATTTCTGGTTACCCTTTTTTGCCTTTACAGATTCTGTTGTAATTAAGTTTGCTTCTTCAAGAATGGAAATGTGGGTTGCAACAGTAGACTGAGGCAGGTTTAATACTTCTGCAATTTCGTTAATGTTAAGGGTTTTTGACCTTAAAAGATTGAGCATCTGGATTCTTGGTTCTGATGCAAGGGCTTTAATTTTATTCAGATCTTCTAAGGGATTAATAACTATGGTGTTTTCTTGTTCATTCATTTTTTAAACATCTTTCCTTTTATTTTTTTTTATAATAACGAGAATTGTTGATATTGTCCATAAAAAAAAGGACGAGAAATCTATTTTACATAAATATTAAGATAGATTTCCCGTCATGGAGGACTTTTATAATCATTCCAGCTGGTTCTCTGGAAGAATTACCATTTTTATTTTGTAAAAAGTTCCAGAATTGTAAGGGAATTACCTTTTACCTTATATGTAAACTCGTTTGAAGCTCCTGAGAACTCGCTTTCTGCAGGTGCTACATTTTCTGGATCTGCAAAGGAGTTTTCATCAGTCTGTTCCCCGCTCAGAGTAATTACTCTGGCTTTAGAAGATATATCAGGCGCATTTTTAAGCCTGATATCTACATCCTGTTCTGAATCTTTTACATTTACTATTTTAATAATGATTTTTCCATCATTACATTCACCAACATGAGTATAGAGGGCATCAAAATTCATGACATCTCTGAATTCGTGCATGAGCTGTCCGTCCAGGTAACATTTGTAGTTTTCTCCTGAAACTTCAATCTTGATTCTATACCACTGATTGTCGTTAAGTGTCATTGGAAGGCTGTCGCCAATTGTAGAACGGCCTTCTGCAGTTCCCTTTTCTACAACTGACTGAGTATTGCCCCAGCCGCCCATGTTCCACCAGTAAAGGCTCTTTCCCTTTACACCAAACATGATAAGGAAGCCTTCTGCACCACCGGTTTTCATGGCGTCAAGTTCAAGGGTATAGTTCTTTACATTCTTAACAGAAGCTTCGTTATCAAGAATAGCCCTTACGTTTATGTCTTCAGAAGTCTGAATGATGGTGTTTCCTGACTGGAACCAGCTGCCGCTTTCCTGTCTGAAGTCATCTACAGAAGCTTTTTTTGCATTCAAATCATAAATAGTTTTACCCGAATCATTATCTGTAACCTTAATGTTTTTGAACTGAGCTGTAGTTGCCCAGCTTCCAATACCAATTGTTCCGCCAATATAGGCTTTTGCTTCTTTGCTTTCCGGCTGGCTTATGCTGCAGGCAATTGTTCTGTCCGATTTATGTGTAGAAAAGAGCTGCTGTACATAGTAGTCAGGAGTTGCGTAAACCTGGGAATCATTAAACCAGATCATATCCGGAACCCACTGAGTTTTTCCGTCCCTCGCAAAAAGAGGTGCATAAGAAGAGATTTCTACAATATCACCGTTGCGTTCAATACTTGTCATATAAGCGGCTTCTGTAAGGGCAGAGTAGAGATTGTTGCGTCTGCCGTCTACCCAGGAAGCGTATTCACCAATGAAAACCTTAGGCTGGTCTTTACCGCGAGGGTAGAAGTCCAGATTGTCATAGCGGTTTCCGTTTGTAAGGAACCATGATGACGGATTGTAATAGTGTTCATCTATAAGGTCGCATAGGTCACTTGTCTTTTTTGAGCTTTCCCAGCTGCGAACCTGCTTCCAGGTGTTGTGGAAATTGATATCATTCCAGGTAAAGCCGGAAGAAATGATGGTTTTAATATGAGGGTATTTTGCCTTTATAGCCTGGGCAATGTACTGGAAGCGGTCAAAATAGTCTCCGCCGCAGTCTTCGTTACCAATTCCAATGTAGTTTAACTTAAATGGCTGAGGATGACCGGCTTCGGCTCTTTTTTTACCCCATTCAGAGGTAGCAGGACCTGTAGCCCATTCAATTAAATCAAGAGCATCCTGGGCATATTGCTGATAGTCGCTTACAGGAGAAACTTCTCCTCCGTGAGCCATACCAACGCTTAAGACAGGAAGAGGTTCTGCATCAAGATCTTCGCAAAGGCGGAAATATTCATAAAAACCAATACCATAAGATTGCTGATAACCCCAGAAATTGAAGTTCTCCTTACGTTCTTCAACTGGGCCTATAGTGTTTTTCCACTGGTAGCGGTCTGCAAGGTTCATGCCGTGTACAATACAACCGCCGGGAAAGCGGATAAAGGCCGGATGAAGGGCTTCAAGCTTTTCTGCAAGGTCTTTTCTAAGGCCGTTTTCTTCGTTTTTATATATGTCTGCGCGGAAAAGAGAAACAAAATCAATTTCTACAGTTCCCATCTGGTCAGGAAAAATTGAAAGCTGACCTGTCAGGGTTGTTTCTACAGGGATTACGTCAAAAGTGTATTTTTTCCACTGGTTAGTAATGCCCTTAATCTGGGTAGAAAAGCATTTTTCTGTACCATTACCGGCAAGAATTGTAACGCTGGTAACAGATTTGTCTGCAGATTTTAAGTAAATGGAAGCAGGATACTTTTTGCCTTTTTCGAGGTAGAGTCCGCCGTAACCTTTGTTGCAGATTCCGTCCCCTTCCTGTTTTACAGTAAGGGATGCATAAACAGGATTGTTCTTATTAAGAGGGCTTTCTTTTGCACCCTTTACTCTTGATTTTGCTTTGCCACCGTTTTTATTGATGTTATACCAGGCTTCAGTCGGGCTTTTTTTAGAGTTTCTGAATTCGAAGGAACGGTTTTGAATCATTTCTCCATAAAGGCCGCCGTCGGCTGCATAGTTAATGTCTTCATAGAAAATACCGTAAAGGTTCTTGCTGACTTCTCTTTTTTCTTTTGAAAAGTCTGCCTCAAGAAGAGGATTTGCTGCAAAGGCAGAAATACAGGTAAGACTCATGCCAAGTACAGCCGTGATTGTTTTTTTAACATTTTTTTTCATCATAATCTCCATTGTATTACGAAAAAACTTGATAAATAAAAGTTTTTTGTCAAAAAATACCATGATTTTTATACTTTCACCTTAATGATGAGTCATAAAAAGTCCGATGTCAAGGAAATTATCAAAAAAACTTGTTATAAATCAAAAATAATTGTTGACGGATTGAGAAAAGTGGGGTTATTCTGTAGGAGAGATTGGGATAAAAGTTGATATAAATCAATAAAAATCACTTTTTCCTGATAAAAAACTACATTTATATTAAAAAATGAGGAGGAAATGAACATGAAAAGAAGTAAGTTCATTTTAGGTGTTGTTGCCGCAGTATCTGTAATTGTTGCAATGACTGGATGTGATTTGAGTATTAGGGAAAAATACGTTCCACAGGATGCTGCTCCTATGGTTGTTTCTTTAGCAAGTGATGGTTGTACAAGCTATGATATTGATTCCATTACTTTAAATGGCACTGAACTTTTGACTTCATCAGTAACAATGGCTTCTGGTTTTATTAACAATGTTTTTGCAGCTGCTGTAAGTGAATCTTGTGTAGAAACTGAAGGTGGCGATTTTACTATCGTTTATACCTGTTCAAATATTGTTGGTCATCAATCAAGTTATGTATGGGGCCCATGGAATGTTGTAATGCGTGATACAACAAATCAGGGAACTTATGATTGGGTTGCCCGTGTAGATGCATTTGGTTATGACCCAATGCCTTCTTATCCAGTGGTTGATTATGGAACTGCCTTGTCAGATCCATTGGCTTTTGATGACGGATTTATTGTAAAAGTTGTTGGAACTGTAGATACAGTTACAATCACAGCTTATGCTGCTGCAGATCCTAATACAGCATTACGCACAATTACAGCAAGTGCTTCAAACTAATCAAAAAGGAGTAAAAAATGAAATTAAATAAACTTTTAATAAGTGCCGCTGCCCTTCTTTGTGGAGCAGCTCTTTCTGCACAGACTGCAAGTATCCACGGATACATGGATTATACAAACTTTGGTTTAGGTCAGACTTTTAATACATCATCTGCTACAGATGCCTGGACTTATACAAGCCCATCTGCAGAATTCGGTTCTTTCTATAATGGACGTACAGAATTAAATGTAAATGTAAGTGCTGCAAACTTCCAGTTTAATACTGGTGTTCGCCTGGATGCTTCTGGTGGTACCTGGTACAACCTTTATCATGTTGTAGGAATGGAAAATTCAGATGGTGACGGCTATCAGACAACTCCAATTCATCAGATGAACATGAAGGTTCAGTTCTTTAATCAGCAGGTATCTCTTTATACCGGTAAATTCGAAGAATGGAACAACGGCTTTATTTATAACGGCTGGCAGCTTGGCGGTCAGTTTGTTCGCAATGTTGCAGACCGTGACAATGGTCAGCACTTTACAGGTATTGAAGTAACTCCTTACAAGGTAAACGGACTTCGCTTAATGGTTGGTCTTCCTGTAATTCCAGGCTGGGGTAACGGTTTACAGTATGGTACTTCTAACCAGTGGAAAAACCTTTACAAAAAAGTAATGTTCTTAGGTTCTTACAAACTTATGAAACAGAACATCGTATTTAATATGGGATACCGCCCTGGAACTTATTACACAGGCGTTTATGCATACGATACTGCTGATGGTGCTACAACAAATTACTTTGGTGAAGCTTTCCTCCAGGCAGATCTTCCTGCTCTTATTCCTGGCGTAAAACTTAATACAACTTACGACTTCCGCTACCGCAAGAACACAACTGTTGGAAAACTTGCAACAGCTCACTACTTTGGAATTTCAGGAAACTGTACTCCAGTTGCAAATTTAAATCTTAATTTTGAAGACCGCCTTGTTTACTGTGATGATCACTATGTAGCTACAAACGAAAAACTTCTTTACAACATTCTTGGTATTGGTCTTACATACAACATCAAGGGTAAACCATATGCAATCGGTTTGAACACAAACGTAACTTATGCTCAGGATGCTAACGGTACCTGTTACACAGGTGGTGATGGTCAGCTTTCTGTAGGTGGTTCTTATGCTGATGGTTATGCTATGACTACAGACTGGATGACTTCTGCTGCATCTGCAGGTTCTGGAGCTCCTGGCCGCTACTTCGGTCTTTATGCATATCCTTACTTCCAGAAGAACTTCAACAACGGTTACTTCCGTGCCGGTCTTGAAATTCAGTACACAAACTATCACGTAACAACAACAACACAGAATGTAACATACCGTATTCCAGCTGCATTCTGCTTCTGGTTCTAATAAAAGGGGGCTGTTATGAAGAAAATTCAGGGAATTACTTTGTCGCTTGCTGCAGCCCTTACCTTTGCAGGCTGCGTTTCAAAAGGAGAAGTAACAGCAACTCCTGTTGATATTACAAATGATTCAAGCGTTGTCGGATACTACACTTTTGAAGAAGAAGTAGAAGACAACGAAATTAAAGATCATTCTTCAAACGAAATTAACGTTTATACAGGAGCTCTTGACGGCTCTGTTCGTGTAGACGGAATTGAAGGAAAAGGTCTTGAGTTTAATGGCGAAGATGAATTTATTTCTATTGATTCATCTGCTATGGAAGGTTCTGCTTTTACTTTTGCAGCCTGGATTAAGGCTGACATGTGGCAGACCTGGGCAAGAATCTTTGACCTTGGAGATACTAAAACTGACGTATTCTTTGGTGTAGACGGTCGTACTCCTGGTACTTTAGTTCTTCGCGAAGAAGGTTCTCAGATTCAGATTAATACTCCTCTTCCAGAAATGGGTGAATGGGCTCATCTTGCTGCAAGCTTTGGAGACGGCCGCTTTGCAATTTATGTAGACGGTATTTTAGCTGCAGAAGCAAATTGTTCTGTTACACCTTCTCAGGTAGCAGCAAATGCTCAGGGCCTCTTTATTGGCCGTTCAAACTGGGCTGACCCACTCTTTAAGGGTGTAATGGATAACATTGTAATTGCTAACCGCGCTCTTACAGACGGCGAAATTGCTTACCTCTGGAAGGTAAATGCTCCTGTAAAGAAAGCTGAAGCAGAAAGCATTAATGCAGAACCTTTTGTAATTACAGCAGATTCTGGAGTTGCTGGTTTCTATACTTTTGATGAAGGAGTTAAAGATAACGAAGTTATTGATAATTCCGGAAACGGCCTGAACCTTTACACAGGTTCTCTTGATGAGTCTCTGGTTGCTGACGGCTATAAAGGAAAGGCTTTAGTTTTCAATGGTGATGATGAATATGTAACACTTGAACCTGAATGTCTTGCAGGTGAAGGTTTGACAATTGCTGCCTGGGTAAATCCTGAATCATGGCAGGCCTGGTGCCGTATCTTTGACCTTGGAGATCAGAGAGAAGATGCATGGCTTGGTATGGATGGAATCAGCGGAATGCTCCGTCTTGATGTAATTGGTGCTAAAGGAAACGTTACTCTTGCCGGAAAGCTCCCTGCCATTGGAAAGTGGACCCACGTTGCCGTAACTCTCGGTGATGGAGTTGCCTGTCTTTATGTAAATGGAAAACTTGCTCAGAAAAATGGAGTAGGTGTTCTTCCTGCAGATATTGCTGCTAACGCAACTGGTCTTTATATTGGCCGTTCCAACTGGCCAGATCCACTCTTCAAAGGAATGATGGATGAACTTTTAGTTGCAGACAGAGCTTTCAGCAAAGAGGAAATTGCATCTGTATATGCAGGTGTAAAAGTTAATAAATAGTTAGCCAAATATAGCACTTATATGGCTGCTCTCGACGGAGTTTGCCCCGGAAAAAGGCTTCCGCGCTTCGCTTGTGCAGATTTTTTCCGGTTCAAGCCTCCGTCTACGCAGCTATTAATTATACGTTGCTAACTGTTTATTACTCTTAGCAACAAAGGATTGAAAATGAATTTTACTGATATTACTGAAGATGACGAAAAAGCGCCTTTAATTGAACAGCGCGCAGATCCTTATATTTATTATCACACTGACGGATACTATTATTTTACAGCATCTGTTCCTGAATACGACAGAATAGAAATTCGTCGTGCCTGGTTTTTAAAAGGCCTTAAAGATGCTGAACCTTTTGTAATCTGGAGAAAACATTCGGACGGTCCTATGTCCTGGCATATCTGGGCCCCTGAATTACATTATATAAATAATAAATGGTACATCTATTTTGCAGCCGGTCGGGCAGAAGACCCCTGGTGGATTCGTACCTATGTGCTTGAAAACGACAGCCCTGACCCTTTTTCTGGTGAGTGGGTAGAAAAAGGCGAATTAAAATCTGAATGGGATTCTTTTATGCTTGATACAACAACTTTTGAGCATAAGGGAAAGCACTATGCTGTATGGGCTCAGAAAAGACAGGAAAGAACAGAAAACTCTGCCCTCTATATAGCAGAAATGGAAAATCCCTGTAAGTTAAAGCTGCCTCAGACCCTGCTTTCGGTTCCTGAATTCGACTGGGAATGCAGGGGGTTTAAGGTAAACGAGGGAGCTTCAGTTTTAAAAAGAAATGGAAAAATCTTTATAACTTATTCGGCTAGTGCAACAGATGCCTCTTACTGTATGGGGCTTCTTTATGCGGACGAAAATGCAGATTTATTAAAGGCAGAATCCTGGAAAAAATCAGATAAGCCGGTTTTTGTAACTGACCCAGCTAAAAAGATTTTTGGTCCTGGACATAACAGCTTTACCTGTAACAGAGACCGGAATCAGGATTATCTGGTTTATCATGCCCGTCCTTATGCCGAGGTTGATTTACCAAATGCCCTTTACGACCCAAACCGCCACTGCTGGATAAAAAGAATTTCTTACGATAAGAAGGGATTCCCGCTTTTTCAATAGGAGGAAAATATGAAGAAGTTGATTGCGCTTTCGCTAACTGCCGGCCTGCTTAGCCTTTCCTTTTTTAGCTGTAAGTTTGTTAATGAAAATACTAATACAAATAATAATGAAAGTACAAAAGTAGACGAAGGACTTTCTTCCAGAGTTTACTCAAAGTATTCTTCTGCTACATCGGCAGAATGGGGGTGTCATGACCCAAGGCTCTTCCAGGATGAGGATGGAACTTATTATGTTTATTCAACAGGCTGGAAGGCAGGTGTAGAGACAAGAGTTTCTAAGGATTTAATTTCCTGGACAAAAAAATCAGCTTCGCCTTTTTACACATCTTCTTCTACAGGCTCAAGTCAGTATCCTCACATGTACTGGGATGATGATTTCTTAGCCTGGCAGGGCTATCTAACCAACGACGGAAGCGATAAATCATCTTCATCAAAATATACAGTTTCCAGTGAACCTAACAGCTGGGCTCCGACAATCATAAAACAAAAGGGTCTTTATTACATGTTCCATGGAATTGTAACTGACAGCGAAACCTACAACGGAGTTAATAGAAGAGCCGGTACAATCAGTATGAGTATTTCTCAATCTCCAACAGGTCCTTTTATTCCTGCAAGTACTTATGATTCTGAAACATATTCAAACTCGACTCTTGTCCATTCTGTCTTCAATAATGCAGATGCAAGTCTTATTGGAAATGATACTCCCGGCTATTCAAATTGTAATAACACAAGTAATGGCAGCTGGAATAAAGGTTTTGGCTGTATAGACCCGGAATTTGTAATAGATGTTGCAACAGGTAAGCTGATGGAATATACAATCGGTTCAAATACCTGTTATGCCATGACTTATGGTTCCTGGCTTGGCGGAATAGCCTTAATTTATGTAGATGCAGAAACTTTGAAGCCTGTTTGTACTCTTGCCGGAACTGCCACTTACGACGGAAAAACTTATGCTGTCGGCGACGAAATGGACTGTCCTGTTGATGGAATTTCCGGTAATCAGGGAACATTAATTGCCGGAGGCAGCGGGGCTGCATATGAAGGTGCCCAGTTAATTTATAATTCAGATACCGGTTATTATTACATTTTTGTTTCTATGGGGAACCTTACTTATGAATACAGAGTTGGAGTTGGAAGGTCTTCAACTATAGACGGCACTTACCTTGATGCCGGCGGAGTTTCCTTAAAATCAACTACAAGCAGTAATTACCATGCAATCGGTTCAAAGATTATAGGGGCTTTCGCTTTTGACGGAGAATACGGCTTCCGCTGTCAGGGTGGACAGTCAATCTTCAGAGACAAGAGCGGAAAAATCCTTTTTGCAAACCACGCAAGAACGAATTACCTTGGAACCGGAAACTTTGTGCTTCAAATTCATCAGATGTTCTTTAACGAAGACGGCTGGCCTGTATTAAATCAGAATGATTATTATGACGAAGCTGCAGAACTTGAAAGCCTTTCTTTAAGCGATATTGCAGGAACTTACGATTTTGTTCATACCGTTCGCGGAACAGAAACTGCAGTCTTTAACTCTACCGACGGAGTAACAGAAGATGACTATAACGTTGCCGATGCAAACGATACTCCTTCTCAGAAAATTGTTATTGATTCAGAAGGAAATATTAAAGGCTATTACACAGGTTCTGTAACTTTAGGAGAAAAGGGCAGCATTACAATCGAACTTAAATCTGCAGAAGGTCTGGCTCTTGGAACATTTAAAGGCTTTGCAATGAATGCCGTTGACTGGTACAGAAAGGGAACTTCTACAGCAAGAAAAACAATCACCCTTACAGCCTTAGATTCAACTTCCGGCGATTCAAGCGCAGGCGAATATGTTTTTGCAAACAGAACTTCAACCAGTACAGAAATCTCTACAGACATTTCTTACAGCGATTACAAGGTTGCTGCTGTGTCTTCGATTAATACAGACACCGGTGTATCGGTAAGTTTTAATCTTAGTGAAGGTTACGCAAGTGACTGGGATGCTGTAATTGCATCTACCCAGGCAACTATAAATCTTGCAACTATGGAATACTGGCCTTCGGGAATATGGTCTGCAAATATTTTTGAGGCTTCTGCCACTGCTGGAAGTGCAGCTGCAAGTGATGCCTGGCAAACTTATTTTACAGATGCTTCTTATGTAAGCATCAGTTTTAATGCGGACGGAAGCATTGTCTTTTATAAGGATGGGGTTGCGGCCCTTACTTACCAGGCAGATACCGCTTTTGACAGTTCAACAAATACTGTTTCGCAATTGTGTTATGCCTTTATAAACGATGTTTCTACATCCGGTTTTACCTTTATGCCTTCGGCAAAAATCGAGACCGGCGGCTTTACTGTTTCCAATTTGAAAGTGGGAAGCGCTCTGGATGCAGCTGCTGCAAAGGCTTTGTTTGATGAACAATAAAAAAAATAAATAAAAAGATTTCTTTAGGAGGAAATTTATGAAAAAAAACGTTTTGAAAAAGGCTTTAGGTCTTGCATTTGTGTTTGCACTTTCCTGTGCATTTGTTTCTTGTAATCGCGATAAGGATGCAACTTCAACTTCTGATCCAGTTACTGGCGGTGAGGAAGATACAGGTACTGCACTCAAAGCTGCTTCAGGCTGGTGGGTAAACATGATGGAAAGTGATGTAAAAGTTGATTCTACTTCAGTAGTAACATTAAAGTTTACTGTAGATGATGTCATTGGAACTGATAACTGGTCAACTCCAGATATTTATCTGCTTACACAAACAACAGGCGAAGATGGTATTCTTGCCTGGACTTCTGATGTTGCCTGTTTAAGAAGTGATAACTATGGATGGTGCGGTGATTATAATTCTTTTGCAAATAATGATGTTCTTGGCTGGACTCTTGAATCTGCCTGGGACTGGGATAACTTCCTTTCAATCATTGAAGGTTCTGAGTATGTAGTAAAAATTTATAACTATGGTGACACTGTAGATGTTTGTATGACTATTACTGCTGCCGATGGAACTGAATACTTCCAGAATTATAAAAATATCAGCCTTTCAGATGCAGATAACCTGTATGTAAGAATTTCTGGCGATGCAGCTGCCTGGACAGGCACTTTCTACGGAGCAGAAAGTGCAAGTCTTACAAAGTAAAGTTTAAAAATTTAAGAATTTTCTAATGAAAGGGCATGTAATTTTCTGCATGTCCTTTTGTTATAATTATAATTACCGGTACAATTGTGGAGAAATAAATGGTGAACAAAATTGTAAAAAAATCCCTGCTGATTACTTTTTCTGCACTTATGACTTATGGTCTTTTTGCAGCTCCTTCTAAAAGAGATGTAGACCGTTATGTCTATACAAAGTATTCAAATGCAACTTCAGGAGGAAGTCAGGCAGAATGGGGTGCCTTAAACTGTCATGACCCTAAGATTTTTCAGGATGATGACGGCACTTATTATGTTTATTCAACAGACGCTGCTATTGGTGGAGCCGGCCAGAAGGGTATCCAGATTAGAAAATCTACTGATTTAGTTCACTGGGAATGCTTACCCCGTTCGGCTACTCAAAAAAAATGGGATAAAGCCTGGCTTCAGTGGCTTGGTTATAATGCAGTAACAGCTTCTACCTGGGCTCCAACAGTAATCAAACAGAATGGACTTTATTACATGTTCCACGGAATTATTACAGATGTCCGCTCTGCAGGTTATCCTGATGCGGCAATTACTCTGGCAATTGCATCTTCTGCAGAAGGACCTTTTTATCCTGCTGCACTTGCGGCCAGTAAGGATGAAGTAATTGCAGAAGCCTTAAATAAAATTGGGGTAGAATACAGTCAGTCAAATCTAGTTCGTTACACATATTACGACCGCTCTTTTGATTTTGACGCTCCTGAAAGCGTTACCGAATTCGACTGTTATAATACTGGTGCTTACGATACCCATAACAAAATGGAAGCCGATATAAATTCCTTTAGTTACGGTTTTGGCTGTATAGACCCTGAGTTTGTTGCAGACGTTGCTACCGGCAAAAATATGATTTACGAAATTGGCGGCCGTAAATGTTATGCCCTTACTTATGGTTCCTGGAAAGGCGGTATTGCCCTTATGTATGTAGACGCCCTTTCTTTAAAGTCTGTAAGTCCTGACGGACAGGAAATGAATGCCCCTGCCGACTCAAAAGACGGAGCCTTTGGTATTTGTATTGCCGGAGGTTATGGAGCTGCCTATGAAGGTGCCCAGGTAATTTATAATTCAGATACCGGTTATTATTACATTTTTGTTTCTATGGGCGGTCTCGAAAATGAATACAGAGTAGGTGTGGGCCGTTCAAAAACTCTCGATGGTCCATATTTTGATGCCGGTGGAAAAACCATGTATCTTGATCCTATGATTGCAAGCCGCTACCACGAGTTTGGTAGTAAAATTATGGGTGGCGAAGAATTAAAGGGAGAATTCGGCTGGAGATGTCCTGGTGGACAGAGTATTATGCGAAGTAAGGATGGAAAAATCCTCTTTGCCTGCCATTCTAGAACAAATTTTAAGCCGGGTTATTTCTTCTTCCTTCAGATAAGACAGATGTTCTTTACTCAGGACGGCTGGCCTGTATTAAATCATAATGAATATTACGAAGATGATGATTTTACAGAAAAACTGGCTCCTTTAAGCCCTGCTGATCTTGCAGGTACTTATAATGCAGTTCTTACTGTAAGAAGTTCTAAAATTGAACACTACACTCCTTATGGAGAAGGTTCTGTTGCAGATGTTCATATTGATGATGCTGTTCCAACTCCATCTCAGGAGCTTACTCTTAATGAGGATGGAAGTATCGGCGGAAAAACTTACAGTGGCAGCTGGAAGCTTATGGAAGATGGTTACACAGTGGAACTTTTGCTCAAAGATGCAAAAGGGGCAGAAATTGGAACTTTTAAGGGTTATGCTCTTTCTGCCGTAGACTGGGCTATAAAAAATCCTGTAGCAAGAAAGGTAATTAGCTTTACCAGTATTGATTCAGAAAAAACAGGAGAATACTTCTGGGGAAACAAAAAGAATAAGTAAAGTATCAAAAAACTTTGAATAAATAACGATAAAAATTGATATTGTATCTTAAAAAGCCGTTTTTAACCCGATTTTACTTGATGGAAATCGGAAAAAACGGCTTTTTTTGTATTTATTTATCAAAAATAATGATTTATATCAAAAAAAATTAAAATAAAGTTTGACAGATAAAAAAATCCGTTTTACAATTTTATTTAGACAAAGAAAAGTAAGTGTAGGAGGAATTACACATGAAAAAACTAATTATTGCACTTTCAGCATTACTGGCTTTTTCAACCGGTATTTTTGCTGAAGAAATCACCCTTATGATTTACGCTCAGCCACAGGAAAAAGCAATTCTTGATAAGGTTGTTGCCCGTTTTGAACAGACTCACAAGGGAACAAAGGTAAACTTTATTTCCAGCACACAGGATGAATACGATGCAAAAATTCAGGCACAGTTAGCTGCAAATGCTTTACCTGACGTATTCTACTTAGGACCAGGAGCTGTAAGACAGTATGTTGATAATAATAAGGTTCTCGACCTGGCTCCATATGTAAAGAACGTAAAAGGCGTTAACTTTGAAGACCTTTACGAAAAAGCTGTAGATACATACCGCTACGACGGAAAAAATCTTGGAAAAGGTGACGCTATCTGGGCTCTCCCTAAAGACTTCGGTCCTTTTGCCTTTGCATATAACAAAACACTTTTCCAGAAATATGGCATTCCATTACCAAGCAAAACAAAGCCTTACACATGGACAGAATTCATGGATGTTTGTACAAAACTTACACAGGACACAAACCGCGATGGTCTTAACGACACTTTCGGAACAGGTCTTAATGTTCACTGGGCTTTCATTCAGTTTGTATGGGGTAACGGAGCAGACTTCCTTGACGAAACTCACACAAAAGTAACAGTAACAGATCCAAAATTTGTTGAAGCACTTCAGTTCTGGGCAGATATGACTTTAGGCGGAACTGTAGACGGTAAAAAATACAAACCTGTAACTCCAACAGCATCTCAGGCTCAGTCACTCGATACTTACCAGAGATGGATTAAGGGTGAACTTGGTTTCTTCCCTGCAGGTCCATGGGATTTAGCTAAATTCAATGACCCTGAAGTTATTAAGTTTGATTATGACTTAATTCCATGGCCAGTACACACTTCTGCTAACAAAACAGCTACTTACCGTGGTGGTGTAGGATATGCCGTTGCAAAAACTGCTAAAAATCCTCAGTTAGCAGCAGAACTTGCCCTCTATCTTTCTGCAGATAAAGAAGCTAACGAAATGTACAGTGATCTTGACCTTCAGATTCCTAACTTAAAATCACTTGCAAGCCGTTATACTTCAAAACCTGGAAAACCAGAAAACCGTCAGGAATACATCAATATCATTCAGGAAACAGGACGTGCATGGCCTGCTGACTATACTTACAACAGCGTATGGTATGACGATTTCTACATTGGAATCCAGAAGGTTCTTGATGGAAAAATGACTGCAAAAGAATATTGTGAAAAGGTAGCACCAAAAATGCAGAGAGACCTTGATAAGGCTCTTGCCCGTGCCCGCCAGAAGAATCAGTAAAAAATGATATTTACTAAGCTGTCTGACCCCGGTTTGACCTTAATCAGACTCTGTGTCAGGCGGCTTATTGTAAGAGGTTTAAATTATGGAAAAAGATGCTGTAGTGTTAAATAAAAAGAAAAAGTGGAATGAAGAGGCAATTGCCGGATTAATTTTTGTTCTTCCACCTGTAATCGGATTCTTCTTGTTTACAGCAGGTCCTTTCTTATTTTCAATTTTTGCAAGCTTTACTTCCTGGGATTCCATGGTGGATCTTACCGGCTTGTTTAAAATGGACGAAATTGACAGGGAGTATTTTTATATTGGCTTTGAAAATTATATAGAGCTTTTCCAGGACGGCGATTTCTGGCGTGCTCTTTTTAATACATTCTGGTACATGATAGGTATTCCTATCGGTATTATCTGGGCTTTTGGTCTGGCTATGGCCTACAACAAAGACTTGCCTGGAACAAAAGTTTTTAGAGTTATTTACTATATTCCTGTTGTATCTTCAATCGTTGCTGTTTCTCTTTTGTGGAGATGGCTCTACAACGGTGACTATGGTTTGTTAAATCAGTTTTTAAGAAGCTGTTTTGGCATTAAAGGTCCAAACTGGCTGGAAAATGCCCATACAGTAAAGCCTGCCATTATGCTTATGTGTGTATGGCGCGGGGTAGGTGGAACAGCCCTTCTTTATCTTGGCGGTCTGCAGAATCTTCCAAAATCTGTTTATGAAGCTGCCTTAATTGACGGTGCAAAACCATTTACAATTTTTAGAAAAATTACCTGGCCTTTAATGAAGCCAATTACCTTCTACATCATCATTACAGGAATTATTGGTGGTGCCCAGATGTTTGTTGAACCACAGATTATGGCTCCAAACGGTGGTCCAGATTACAGTGCTGCAACAATCGTATTCTACATCTGGCAGAAGGCCTTTGGTTCAGCTGATGCAAAAGGTTTTGCCTGTGCCGCAGCATGGGTTCTTGCAGTAATCATCTTCGTTGTAACTGCAATTCAGTTCAAGCTTAGTCCTTCAAGCGAAAATTATCTTGAGTAGGAGCCTATATGTCAGAGTTAACTATGAATGCTAATACAAATATTATTGGACAGGACAGAAGAGTACAGAAAATGAGATCGAATAAGACTCAGTCAACAATCTGGAATTTCTGGATTTATACCTTCCTGATTCTTGGTGCTGTAGTAATGATTATTCCTTTAATCTGGATGTTCTTTTCTTCACTTAAGAGTCCGGGACAGTTCTTAACAACCCAGCTTTCTTTAAAGATGCCGGAAAATCCTCACTGGGAAAATTACTTCCGCCGTGTATGGCAGATGGAACCAGCCTTACAGAGGGGTGTATTAAACTCTTTAATCATTTCTTTCAGCACAATTATAGTAGGAACTTTTGTTTCTTCTCTTGCAGCTTTCTCTTATGCAAAGCTCCGCTTCCCTGGAAAACAAAAGCTCTTCCTTGCAGAACTTGCCACAATGATGATTCCTTTTGCAATCATTATGATTCCTCAGTTCATCATTTATGCCCGAATCGGCTGGCTTAATACCTGGTGTCCTTTAATCATTCCTGGCATGCTTGGAAATGTAAGTATGATTTTCTTCTTGCGCCAGTATATGTCCGGAATCCCAACTTCTTTAATTGAGTCTGCCCGCATCGATGGCGCCGGATACTTTTTTATCTTTATAAAAATTATCTTCCCTAATGCAAAACCTGCTATTGCTGCTCAGGCAATTCTCTGGTTCATGGGAGCCTGGAACGACTACTTCGCTCCAAGTATTTATCTGAACAATCCTAACAAGCTTACTGTTCAGGTTATGATTTCTCAGTTAAACGCAATGTACGCAATTCAGACAGACTATCCTTTACTGCTTACAGCCTCTGTGCTTGCCCTGCTGCCTTGTCTGATTATGTTCATGGTATTCCAGAAACAGATTATTGCTTCTGTTGCTATGACTGGTCTTAAATAGGTCTTTAAGATTTTATAAATCTTTCTACCATAAACTCTCTGGCTGCTTTTGGGAAACTGAAGGCAGCCTTTTTTTAGGAATTTTATTATCAGGAAAAATTATGCTCTTAGAACTTAGCGGCGACTTACAAACTCACGACCCTACAATCATTAAAGAAAAGGGAAAATATTACAGAATACAAACCGGACCAGGTATCCCCCTTTTTGTTTCAGACAACCTTAAGGAATGGAAGGAATACGGCCATATTTTTAATGACAGCCCCTCCTGGGTAAAGGAAAAAGTCCCACTTGCAAGAAAAAATGATTTCTGGGCCCCAGACTGTCTTTTTAGGAAGGGCTCTTACCGCATTTATTATTCAGTTTCTTCCTTTGGAAAAAACACTTCTGCCATAGGAATGTGTAAGCTTTCTGCCCTGGACCTTAAGTCAAAGGCTTTTACAATTGAAGACTGCGGGCCTGTTCTTTGCAGCGGGGAAAAGGATGATTTTAATGCAATTGATGCCCAGGTTTGCAGCGACGGAAAGGGCCAGGATTATCTTCTTTTTGGTTCCTTCTGGAAAGGGCTTCAGCTTGTAAAATTAAACGAAGAAGGCTTTGTTCAAGAGGGGGCAGATTTTATACATATTGCTTCAAGAAATCTTATTCCAAATTCCATAGAAGGCGGCTTTATATATAGAAGAAATGGTATGTATTTTCTTTTCGCCTCCCACGATTTTTGCTGCCGGGGGCTGGAAAGTACCTATAAAATTGTAGTGGGAGCTTCTCCTTCAATTGAAGGTCCCTATTACGATGGGGAAGGAAGGCCTATGCTGCAGGGGGGCGGAAGCCTTTTAAGGGATGGAAATTCTTTTTCAGCTTTTGCAGGACCCGGTCATAATTCAATTTTTGAAGATGAGGATGGAAAAACTTATATTGTTTATCATGCCTATGACAGAAAAAAAGGGGGACGTCCTGCTTTACAGATTGAAGAAATAAAATGGAAGAATGACTGGCCTTATTTGGAAGAATAAACTTCCATAAACGCCATATCTTTGATATACTCAAAAAAATTAACAAAGGGGATTACGAATGCTAACCGGTCGTCATTTAATTCAACCTGATGATTTAACAGTGTCTGAAATTGAAGAAATTTGTTCATTAGCAGAACAGATAATTGTAGATCCAAAATCTTTTAGTGATGTGTGTCGCGGGAAAATTCTTGCGACACTTTTTTTTGAGCCAAGCACCAGAACAAGGCTCTCTTTTGAAGCAGCAATGCTTCGTCTTGGCGGTTGTGTTGAAGGTTTTTCTGATGCAGACAATACTTCAACCTCAAAAGGAGAAACTCTGGCCGATACAATCAGGGTTGTTTCATCTTATGCAGATGTAATTGCCATGCGTACACCAAAGGAAGGGGCTGCCCTTCTGGCAAGTAAATATTCTGCTTGCCCAATCATTAATGCCGGTGATGGTGGTCACTATCATCCTACACAGACACTCACAGACCTGGTAACAATTCGTCAGCTGCTTGGTGGTCTGGAAAATCATGTAATCGGTTTTTGCGGAGACTTAAAGTTTGGAAGAACCGTTCACTCTCTTGCAGAAGCCCTCAGACATTTTAAGGGCAACAAGTTTATTTTTATCAGTCCAAAAGAATTAACAATTCCAGATTATCTTATTACAAATATTCTTGAGCCAGCCGGTGTAGAATATGAAATTGTAGAAAGTCTTGATGAAGTTATTGGTCAGCTTGATGTTCTCTATATGACTCGTGTACAGAAGGAACGCTTCTTTAATGAACAGGACTACATCAGATTAAAGGACAGCTATATTCTTGATACAGAAAGAATGAAGCTTGCCCGCAAGAATATGATTATTTTACATCCTCTTCCAAGGGTAAATGAAATTACTCCGGAAGTAGATGATGATCCTAGAGCTGCATATTTTAAGCAGGTTAAATACGGTATGTATGCCAGAATGGCTTTAATTGCAAAACTTACCGGAGCAATAAACTAGGAGGATAAGATGTTAAACGTAAATACCATTAAAAACGGCTTAGTAATAGATCATATTAGTGCAGGTGCCGGCTGGAAGATCTTTCAGTGGCTGGGTTTAGATAAAGCTCCTTTTACCTCTTGTCTTATTCAGAATGTTCCATCAGAAAAATCCGGAAAAAAAGACATCATCAAAATTGATAACATCATAAATATTGATTATTCGGTTTTAGGATTCATTGATCCAAACATCTGTGTAAATGTAATTGAGAACGAAAAAATTGTCCGCAAAATTACAATGGAGCTTCCTTCAAAAGTTCAGGGAGTTTTCAACTGTAAAAATCCCCGCTGCATAACACAGACAGAACACTATGTAAAACCAACCTTTCTTCTGGCAGACAGAAAAAAGGGAATCTACAAGTGCGAATATTGCGATACTTTGTATTTAGCAGGAAAAAATAATTAGCGTATGAGTAACAGTGTATTAATTTATAATGCCAGGCTTTTAGATAAAAAACTTTCGTGTAAGGGTGCCCTTTTAATTGTAAATGGAAAAATTGCAGCCCTTTTTCAGGGAGATTTTACAAGCGAAGAAAGTGCCAGAAAACTTTCCCAGGCTCTGTTAAAAGAAGGGGAAGCAGAAAAACTTGAGTATTTTGATGCCAAAGCATTAACCCTTACGCCTGCCTTTATAGATATGCACGTACATATGAGGTATCCGGGCCTTACCCAGAAGGAAGACTTGAATACCGGACTCAGGGCTGCCGCTTCGGGTGGTTTTGGAACTGTTGTAGCAATGGCAAACACAAAACCTGTAGTTTCTTCTTTACAGGCGGCAGAGAAAATTGAAGAAGAAGCCCGAGAACTAGGCCTTTCAAATTTATTCCAGGTTGTAAGTATAACTAAAGATTTTGATGGTCAGGATACATCACATCTTAATGAACTTGACCCTTCAAAAACTCCGGTTATAAGCGAAGATGGAAAAGACATACTTTCCAGCGAAGCTATGCTTGAAGGAATGAAGATTGCCGCAAAAAAGAATCTTATTGTTGCCTGCCACTGCGAGGACCCAACTTTTGTTGCTCCTGCAAAGGCCCTGCGTGCCCAGTGGACAGAAGAAGCAATTTCTAAGGCAAACGAATTACTGGCCCTGGCAGAAGATTCTTATACCATAAGAAATATCATGCTTGCAAAAGAAGCGGGCTGTGCCTTACATCTTTGTCATGTCAGTACTTCAAAATGTATGGAAGAAATCCGCAGGGCAAAAAAAGACATGCGTCTTACCTGCGAGGTTACCCCTCATCACATAGGCTTGAGCGGAGAGAAAGCTCCGGAAATCTTTAATATTGTAAATCCTCCCTTAAGAAGCGAAAAAGACCGCAAGGCCCTCATAGAAGCTGTAAGGGAAGGTCTTGTAGACTGTATTTCAACCGATCATGCTCCACATACCGAAGAGGACAAAAAGAATGGAGCTCCGGGTTTTACAGGCCTTGAACTTTCTTATGCAGTCTGCAATACAGTTCTGGTAAAGGAAAACGGCATTTCGGAAAACAGACTTAGCGAACTTATGTCTGCAAACCCGGCCGCAATTCTTTCCCTGAAGAAAGGACTTTTACAGCCAGGTTATGATGCAGATTTAACCCTGCTGGACCCGGATTTTGAGTGGAAGGTGGATTCTTCTAAATTCTACAGTAAGGGAAAGTTTACTCCTTTTAACGGAAAAGTGCTTAAGGGAAAAGTAAAGTCGCTTTTTATAGGCGGAAAAAAGGTTTGGGACAATTAAAATGCAGATAGATTTAAGAGCTATTCCTTCTTTTGGTGTGGCAGGAAACTTTACCGGCCACCTTGAACAGGCAGGCGAAGCCCGCGATTTTGTTAATGTAAAAGCAAGGGAAGGGGCCCCAAAAGCTCTCTTTCCAACTTATATCCCCCTGGACCGGAATAAATCTTCTTTGAGCCCGGACCAGACTCTGCTTTCAGACAAAAGTTCAGTTCCTGCTTTTTTAACCGTCTTTCCTTTTGATGCAGGAAAAATCATTTACCCCGAGGGCGAAGATAAACTTCAGATTGAACCTGAATGTGCCCTTATCTGTAATCTTGAATATAAAGACGACAAGGTTTCTGCTTTAAAGCCTCTGTATTTTACCGCTTCAAATGACTGTTCCATTCGTAAGGAAGGGGCCAGAAAAATAAGCCTTAAAAAGAACTGGGGGCCTTCTTCCAAAGGGCTTTCTGACAATCTTATAAAAATTGATTCATTTTCAGAGCAGGGAAATATTAATAACTATAGAATTGCAAGTTTTCTTGTAAGAAAGAGCGGCGACAGTTTTTTAACTTATGATTATGGAGAAGATTCTGCCATAAGGGATTACTCATATATTTATGACACTCTCCTGGACTGGATTATAGAAAAACTTAATAATCAGAAAGATGAAGGTCCTGCAGAAAATGTAGCTTCTTACCTGCTTGAAGCAGGTAAACCTTCCCAAATTATAGTTTCCATAGGGGCAACCCGCTATACTTCCTTTGGAGAAGCGAACTTTTTACGGGAAGGGGACTATAGCCTTGTAATTTTGTATCCGGAAGGAAAATATACAAAAGAAGAAATTAAAGCTATAGCCCTTAAAGAAGATTGTGATTATGAGGATATTTCAATTTTAAGGCAAAGAATAGAAAAAAAATTGTAAAAATACTTTTCATAGAAACGTCGATTGTGGTATATTTATTCTAATGGAATGTATAAATATGCATATATTTATAATCCGAGGAGTCAAAATAAATGAAAAACGCTTACGTAAACAGAATCTGGGAAGATGTAAAAGCAAAAAATGCTAACGAACCAGAATTCCTTCAGGCTGTAGAAGAGGTTCTTTCAACTCTTGAACCAGCTGTTGATCAGATGCCAGAATTAGAGCCAAATGCAATTCTGGAAAGAATGGTTGAACCAGAACGTGTAATTATGTTCCGTGTACCTTGGATGGATGATCAGGGTAATTATCATGTAAACCGCGGTTATCGTGTACAGTTCAACTCTGCAATTGGACCATATAAAGGAGGACTCCGTTTCTCTAAAGAAGTTAACCTTTCAGTTCTTAAATTCTTAGGATTTGAACAGGTTCTTAAGAACTCTCTTACAACACTTCCTATGGGTGGTGGTAAAGGTGGTTCAGACTTTGATCCTCACGGAAAATCAGACAAAGAAGTTATGCGCTTCTGCCAGAGCTTTATGACAGAACTTTATCGCCATATTGGTGCTGACGTTGACGTTCCAGCTGGTGATAAAAACGTTGGTGGACGCGAAATCGGATATCTCTTCGGACAGTACAAGAGAATCCGCGATGAATATACTGGAGTTTTAACAGGTAAAGGTCTTACTTTCGGTGGATCTTTAATCCGTACAGAAGCTACAGGATACGGTCTTATTTACTTTGCTCAGGAAATGCTCAAGAAAAAGGGACAGGACTTCAAAGGTAAGACATGTGTTGTTTCTGGTTCAGGAAACGTTGCTCAGTATGCTGCAGAAAAACTTATTCAGCTTGGTGCCAAAGTTGTTACATTATCAGATTCAAACGGATACATCTATGATGCAGACGGTATTACACAGGAAAAACTTGACTGGGTTAAAGACCTTAAGTGCGTAAAACGCGGTCGTATTTCTGAATATGCAAAACAGTTCCCATCTGCAAAATACTTCGAAGGAAAGAAAGTTTGGGAAGTAAAATGTGACTGTGCATTCCCATGTGCTACACAGAACGAACTTTTAGGCGAAGATGCTCAGAAACTTCTTGATAACGGAGTTCAGTTAGTAGCAGAAGGTGCTAACATGCCTTCTAACTTAGACGCAATCAATAAATTCCAGGCTGCAAAAATTATGTATGCACCAGGAAAAGCTTCTAACGCCGGTGGTGTTGCAACATCTGGTCTTGAAATGAGCCAGAACTCAGAACGCCTTGCATGGTCTGCTGCAGAAGTTGATGAAAAACTCCACAACATCATGATCAACATTCATGACAACTGCTATAACACAGCAACAAGATTTGGCCAGGTTGAAGGTAACTGGGTTAACTATGTAGCTGGTGCAAACATTGCAGGATTTGTAAAAGTAGCCGAAGCAATGATCGCACAAGGTCTTGTATAAGCAGAAGCAATGATTGAAGGTTTACAATTTATTGGAAACCTTCAAAACGGCTGAGTCAAGGCCATGAGCGAAAGCGAGCGACGCTCAGGGATTAGTATAATCCTAAGATTAATTGATGAATTTGACTTCGGGCCTTGTTCCCGAAGCATAAAAAAAGGGAATTGCAGTTTTTGCAGTTCCCTTTTCTTTTTTAACCCTTAAAATAATTCTGATAAAAACTAATAATACAATTCACATTCAAAGCTTGCAGCATCATTTACAAGGCCCTGAACCACGTATTTGTTTTCTTCTGCAATATATTTAGCCTTAATTACCATTGTGTCGCCAAGATGACTTTCCTTTGAATAATTTAATCTTAAATCTTTTACAGGCTTTCTCTGGAATTCTTCAGGAAGGGAATCCAGGGCAAAATTAATATATTTTGAATTATTTGTGTGGCCGTTGGCATCAAGCTCAGAAAATAAAATCTTATGTTCTGCAACAACTTCAATATCTGCTGGAATGCTGATTTTTCCAGCCTTAATGCCTTCGTACTCCATAGGCCTTGCAGGACATTCTCTGTAAGGGTAGGCCTTTGCAGCAACAAGTTTCTGATTCTTAAAATCAAGAATGGTCCATAAGGTTTCTGCTGTTATTAAAAGATCCTCTGTTTTTGCATCATAAATTTCAAACATACGGGTGCATAAAGGCCCCTGTGGAGCAACCTCATAAGTTTTAAGGCGGATAACTGTATCATACTGAGGCATTTTTAATATGTGGAAGGAAACTCTTGTAACAATGAATACAAGACCCTTGTCCTGTAAAAATTCCCATCCCATATCTCTATCATCAAAATCTTCTCCTGCCATATCAGAAGTGATTCTTAAAAGTTCGGCCAGTGTAATATTGTGTTCTGGTGTACATTGTGCAAAAGAAAGTCTGACATCCTTATAAAAGGTAAAATCTTCTGTGTGGTACTGTCTAAAAGTGTATTCTTTCATTTCTAACCTCTTCCTGTATTATGACAGATTCTGCAAAAAATGTCATCTTAAGTGCATTTATGAAAGTTGACCGGACATAAAAAGGCCCTCATTTTCATTAAGGCTGTAAATCACTATAATAAAAAAAGTTATGGAACTATATATAATCAGGCACGGAGAGACTGTCTGGAATTCTAAAGGACTTTTACAGGGAAATAAAGATATTGAGTTAAACGAAAATGGAATTGCAGCCGCAAAAGCCTTTGGAAAAGAAATCAAAAATCTTTATTTTGACCGGGTTTACTCATCTCCTTTACACAGAGCCTATACAACTGCAAAATTAATTACCGAAGGAAAAAATATCCCCATCATAAAAGACGAAAGATTAAGGGAATTAAGTTTTGGCGACTGTGAAGGTACCGATTTTAGAATCTGGAAAGAAGCTTCCTGCCCATATCACTGGTTCTTTGATAATCCCGCAAAATATAATCCCCCTGCCGGAGGAGAATCCCTCCAACATCTGTGCGCACGCACTCAGGACTTCATTAGCAGCGAAATTGAAAAAAACTGCCGGAGCCTGGAGCGGGTAATGATAGTTGCCCACGGGGCCTTAAATGCTTCGATAACTACCTTCCTCGAAAAACGAAGCATGGAAAATTTCTGGGGCCAGGGCCTTCAGAAAAACTGCCAGGCTACGGTCTATCTTTACGACGGCCAGTGGCATAAAAAATCCTGAAAGAAGAGTCTTATGTTTTTTCTTTATTTGCCGAACATTTATATATGCCAGCAAATAGTTACGAAAAACCCGATTATTGGTCTCAAAAAGCATTCTCAGAAGGTTATCCTGCCCGCTCTGTTTATAAACTCAAGGAAATTGATGAAAAATTCGGTATGATTAAGAAAAATTATACCGTTCTTGATCTGGGAGCAGCGCCGGGAAGCTGGACCACCTTTTTATTAAGAAAGATGGATGGCAGCGGAAAAGTTGTATCCTGTGATTTAAATCCTCTTTCCAAAAGTGTAAAAGGTGACAATCTTCTTTTTATTCAGGGAGATTTGAACGCACCTGAAATTCGTAATCAAATTAAAGCAAATGGTCCTTATGATTTAGTTGTCTGCGATGCCGCTCCAAAAACAACCGGAAACCGCATTGTAGATACCGCCAGCAGTGAGCAGCTGGTAGAAATGGCCATCTGGTATGCTCAGACAATGTTAAAAAGTGGTGGTAACTTTGCCGTAAAAATCTTTCAGAATGGTGATCAGCAGAAACTTCTTAAATCTATGAGAGAAATTTTTACTTCGGCAAAAGGATTCAAGCCAGAGGCCTGTCGTTCCGAAAGTTTTGAAACTTATCTGGTGGGGATAAATAAAAAATGAAAAAGAACTTAAATTTAAATTGTTTTAAAGTTATAATAGAAAAAATTGCAGATGGCATTTATATGTTCAACAAATCAAAATTGTTAAAGATAACAAGTCTTTCAGTTTTAGGTTTTTGCTTTGGGCTTGGTCTTGCCTGGTCACTTATTTTGACCAAATCTAAAATATCACAGTCCAATGGTGTGGGGGGATTCGAAACCGCTAAAGGACCTGAATTTACAGAGAATCTTGAACCTCTTATTGATGCAGTAGAAAGTGATACTGCTATAGATAATTCATTAATCACATATCAGACTTACCGTGTAAAAAGTGGTGATATGATTGGTTTTATTGCAGATGAATTTAACGTTACCCAGGATACCCTTATTAGTGTTAATAATATTCGTCAGACCCGTTTAATTCAGGTAGGTCAGTATCTTAAAATTCCTTCTATGCCCGGAATTATTTACACAGTAAAAAAGGATGGCGAAACTCCTGCTACCATTGCAGAAAAATATGAAGTAAATGCAGAAAAATGTGCCCTTGTTAACTCAATTCAGACAGATACTTCCCTGACCGCCGGAGCTTCTCTTTTTGTTCCAGACGCAGAACTGGACTGGGTTACAAGACAGGAAATAAACGGAGACCTCTTCCACAAACCTTTGCATCAGCGCTACTGGCTGTCTTCTTATTACGGCTGGCGTAACTCTCCTTTCGATGCAAGCAAACGTACCTTCCACGGTGGTATTGATATGGCTGCCCCTTCCGGAACCCCAATCTACGCAGCCCTGGATGGTCGTGTAATAGCAACCGGAACTAACACTGTATACGGAAACTATGTAATTATTCAGCATCATTCGGGTTATAAAACCCTTTACGGACATATGTCAAAAATCACCTGTAAGCAGGGTAATTTTGTTTATACTAACACTATAATTGGTAAGGTTGGTTCTACCGGTATGTCTACCGGTCCACACTTACATTTTACAGTGTATAAAAATAACAAGAGTATGAACCCTCTGCTTCTCTTAAACTAAAAGTAAGATATATCAGGCGTCTATCATTTTTCTTTCTTTTCTGATATATTTCTTTTATGGAAACACGAAATATATTTGAAAACCTTTCTTGTATCGATCATCGATATTCTGTGTCGGAAGAAGCTGAACAGTTTGCTCTTTTATCTGCTTATATTTCAGAACAGGCTTCTATTCGTTCTATGGCAAAATGCGAAGCCGCTCTCGTAAAAGCGCACTTAACAGTACGCGGTACACTTACAGATGATATCGCAAAGACTCTGGACCAGGTTGCTGCAAACATTGATCCTGAAGAAGTTTATGCCGAAGAAGCAAAAACAAAACACAACGTACGCGCTCTTGTAAATGTAATGAAAACCAAGGTTGATGAAAAAATCGGACCTTTTATTCACTTAGGTGCAACCTCTGTTGATATTCTTGATACAGCCCTTTCTTGTCGTATGAGGGATGTTACCAAAAATGTTGTTTTACCGGAATTAAAGAAACTTGAACAGCAGCTCTGTGCAATTGCAGAAAGAGACTGTGCAATTCCTCAGGTTGGTCGTACTCACGGTCAGCATGCAGTTCCTATTACTTTTGGATGGAGTATTGCAGAATTTGTAAGCCGTCTCGGAAAATCAATTTTACGCATTGAAGAGTTGTCTGACCAGCTGGTAGGAAAACTTGCAGGTCCTGTAGGTTCATATAACGGCCCTTCTATGATTGTAAAGGATCCGGAAGAACTGGAAAGAATCTATACAGAATTCTTAGGTTTAAAACCATCTGAATATTCAAATCAGCTTGTTGAACCAGAATACTTGTTACGCCTTCTTCTTGAGATGAATGTTGCCTTCGGTATTATTGCAAACCTTGCAGATGACCTTCGTAACCTTCAGCGTTCAGAAATTGGTGAAGTTTTTGAATATTTTGCTTCTACCCAGGTTGGTTCTTCAACTATGCCTCAGAAAAGAAATCCATGGAACAGTGAACATGTTAAATCTTTGTGGAAGGCTATGTGTCCTCGTGTTATTACTTTCTATATGGATCAGATTTCTGAACACCAGAGAGACCTTACAAACTCAGCAAGCCAGCGCTTTATTGCAGACTATGTAAGCGGCTTTGTTATGGCTGTTGCCAGAATGAACAGAGTTGTAAGCGGTCTTCAGGCAGATAAAGAAGGTATGGCCCGCAATTTACAGGGTGCCGGTGGTAAGGTTAAAGGCGGCGTTCTTGCTGAACCTGCATACATTCTTCTTGGCGAAGCCGGTTATAATGACGGTCATGAAGTAATTCGTAAGATTACACTTGAAGCAGAAGAGTCTGGAAAAACCTTCTTTGAAGTTCTTAAAACTCACGAAAAAGAATTCAAAGATATTACTGCCCAGCTCGAAAAACTTGGTGTAGAAAATCCTGCACAATTCTTTGAAAATCCTGCAAACTACTGTGGTCTTGCCGCAACAAAATCAAAACGCCTTGCATTAAAATACAAAGAATTATGTAAATAAAAAAAAGGAGAGAAGATGGCTTTTAGCTTCTTCTCTCCAAAGTCTTAAAACTTAAACTAGTATTAAACCTTAAACTGGTCAATCTGACCGCCAATCTGATTGATTGAATTTTCCATTTGTCCGGCAATCTCTCTGAGAGTTGCACCTGTTTCATTAATCTTCTGAGCTCCAACTGCCATTTCCTGCATGCTTTCCTGCATAATGCCGGTAGCCTGCTGAAGTTTGTTTACTTCATCAAGAATTGCCTTGTTTCCTTCTGCCATTTCCTGTCCTGCAGTTCTAACTTCAAGAGTTGAATCGTTCATGGCGTGAAGAGCTGTGCTTATCTGTTTTGAACCTTCATTCTGTTCTTCCATGGCAGCACGAATCTGCCTTACAAGTTCATCTGTTTCTTTTATTTTATTAGTAACGGTATCAAAGGCCTGGCTTGACTGAATAGAAGCACTAACAACATCTGCAATAGAGTTCTGGATGCTTGTAAGCTGGTCACCAATTGTTTTAGACTGCTGGCCGGAGGTTTCTGAAAGTTTTCGGATTTCGTCTGCAACAACGGCAAAGCCCTTTCCTGCGTCTCCAGCGTGCGCAGCTTCAATTGCGGCGTTCATGGCAAGCAGGTTTGTCTGCTCTGCAATGGCGGCAATTGCAACGTTTGCTTCCTGTAAAGTTTCACTCTGATTTTTAATCTGTTCAATCTTCTGGTTTACTTCGGCCTGAACCTGTGAACCGCTTTTTGCACTTATAGTCAGTTCATTAAAGGAGTCAGACATTTTTTCCATAGAAGAATTAACGGAAGAAATATTTCCAATCATCTCTTCTACAGCAGAAGATGCGTCAGAAACTCCGTCACTCTGGTTTTTAATCATTCTTTCAAGAGATTCAATGTTAGAAGCAATTTCGTTTACGGCGCCGGCAGTAGATTGAACACTGTTTGACTGGGTGTTAATCTGCATATGTACTGATTCAATGTTTGCAAGAATCTGGGTAATGGAAGAAGATGTATCTTCCATACTTGATTTTAAGTTTTCTCCGGCTGTTCCAAGGTCAGATTTTGATTCCTTTAACTGAGAGATAATTTCGTGAAGTTTACCGGTAAAGGAGTTAAAGCCCTTTACAATTTCTCCAAGTTCATCCTTGTTTTTGAGGGAAAGTCTTTTTGTAAGGTCTGCATCTCCGGAAGCAACATCTTCAATGGCATTTTTAACATTTGTTAAAGGCTTAAAGGCCCTTATAGAGAAGGATGCAACAAGTACAATTGTAATAAGTACTGTAATGGCAAATCCAAGGAAAAGTAATTTAGTAAGTCTGTCAATTGTGCCGTAGAAAACAGAGCGATCTGCTATACAGAAGATAAACCAGTCTGTTCCAGGAATAGCTTTGTAAGCAGCTATTTTTGTTTTTTTGAATTTCTTATCATAATACTCTGTAGAACCTGTGCGGCCAGCTACGGCGTTCTTTAAGGCCGAAGAAATTCCTTCGTCAGAATTAAGTCCAACATTAATATTCAGGCCGGCTTTTACATCATCTACATTTGTAGAAGCAACTATAACACCAGTCTTATAGCTTACAACCTGAATCTGTGAATCTTCCGAACCAAAAATAAGGCCGGAAATTTTTGTTGAAAGCTGTTCTACAAAGGCATTTGCAACAAGACAGGCAATCGGCTTTCTGTTTTCGTCATAAACCGGAACGGCATAAATCTGAAGCAGCATATCTGTAATATCAGTATAAATAGGATCCTTAATTGTATACTGTCCGTTTAAGGCATTTGTAATGTAATCTCTTTCAAGCTTAATATACTTTCCGCCGGCAGTATAACTTTCTCCGTCTTTATTGTAGTAACCGAAATTTTCGTAATCCGGATTAGCGTTCGCAATTTCGGTTAATTGCCGGCATTTGTCTATTAATGGAATTGTCTGGTCTTTTACAAGCGGGGTTTCTGCAAGAACCTTTAAGGTCTGCAGGTGTCTTTCTGTTTCGCCCTTTGCTTTTCCAAGAGCGGCATCTGTTAATGCATTCATGTATTCTTCTGTGCGTGCGGTAAGGGCAGTAGAAGCCATATGTTGAAAAACAATACCCATAATAAGTAGCGCGAGGCTGACAATAATGCTCATTATGAGAGTAAATTTAAACTTGAGGGACTGAAATAATGTCATATAACTCTCTCCTATAGGTGATTTCTATATCAAATATTATATTCGCCTTTATTAAAATCGCAAGTCTTTATTTTCCTTCAATAATTTTTTCTACAAAGCGCCAGAAGGCCTTCTGTCCTTCTTCAGTACGCTTAAACACACCGGCATCTTCAAGAACCTGACTGAATACAAGACCAACTTCCTTTTGAAGTACCAGAGTGTCAATTGTCTTGTACTTTGTCTTAAGTTCATCTACCCAGTCGGCATGTTTAGCAAGTTCTTCGTCCTGACGGATATCTTTGTTTTCTTTAAGGGCAAGCTCCAGGTCTGCAAGTTCTTTTTTGAGTCTGCTTGGCAAAACTGCAAGGCCCATAACTTCAATTAAACCGATGTTTTCCTTTTTGATGTGGTGCAGGTTTGCATGTGGATGGAAGACTCCCAGAGGATGTTCTTCGGTTGTAATGTTGTTTCTTAATACAAGGTCCAGCTCGAACTTGTCGCCGCGTTTTCTTGCAATTGGTGTGATGGTGTTATGAAGTTCTCCGTCTGTATGGTCAAAAATAAAGGCTTCTTCGTCTGTGTAAGACTGCCAGGCTTTAAGTATGTGTTCTGCAGCCCTTACCAAGTCATAGTCAAATTTTGAAGAAAGTCTGATTACGCTCATCGGCCATTTTACAATGCCTGCGTGAACGTTAGGGTACATCTTCATGCGGAATTCTTTTTCTACAGGGGCCTTTTCCATTGGGAAGGTGTAGCAGCCGCCCTGAAAATGATTGTGGGTTAAAATTGAGCCTCCTACAATTGGAATATCGGCATTTGAGCCCAGAGTGTAGTGAGGGAACTGTTTTACAAAATCCAGAAGGCGGATGAAAGTTTCGGTGGAAATCTTCATAGGTTCATGCTTTGAATCAAAAACAATACAGTGTTCGTTGTAGTAAACATATGGAGAATACTGCAAATACCAGTCTTCCTTGTTTAATTTAAGTGGGATTATGCGGTGATTTTGTCTTGCTGCGTGATTCATTCTTCCGGCATAGCCTTCGTTTTCCTTACAAAGAAGACAGGCTGGATAGCCTCCCTGCTTCATGCTTCTTGCCATGGCAATAGCTTTAGGGTCTTTTTCCGGTTTTGAAAGGTTGATTGTGATGTCTAAATCGCCATACTCAGTTGCAGTTTTCCATTTTAAGTCCTTGCAGACTCTGTAGCGGCGGATGTAGTCTGTGTCGCAGCTGAATTTGTAATACCAGTCTGTTGCGGCTTTTGAGCTTACATCCTCTTTTAAGGTATTAAAAATCTCCCTTACATCGCTTGGTGGAGGCACCAGCTGTCCCATAATTTTTGTATCAAATAAATCTCTGCTTACAGTTCCTGTGTCTTCAAAAAGTCCCTGAGCAGCGGCATAATCAAGCATTTCTTTTAAGATATTTTCCAGGTTTTCGGTTTTTACCTTAGGAAGTGTAGTGTCCAGGCCTTCTTCAAAACCATCAAGTCTGAAAAGCTCTAGAAGTTTGTTTTCTGTATAGATAATATCATCTTCTGTAATAAGCGAATTGCTTAAAGCATAAGAAGTAAGTCTTAAAATATTTTCACAAATTGTCATATAAAAACTCCTATAGATTATAAAAGCTTATCAAGCTGGTCTACAATTTTTGCAAATTCATCGCAGGCAGCCTGTACTGGTTCTGTGCTTTCCATATTTACGCCTGCAATTTTAAGGCTTTCAATAGGGTAGCGGGAACCTCCACTCTTAAGGAACTTAAAGTAATCTTCCCTTTCTTTATCTCCGCCGTTTAAAACTCTGTTTGCCAGAGCAAGGGCCGCACTGATTCCTGTTGCATATTTATAAACATAGAAAGAAGAATAGAAATGAGGGATTCTTAATCCTTCCATATCTGAATTATTTTCAAAGTGCATTTCAGAACCAAAGTAAAGTTCAAGAAGTTCGCGGTAAATCTTTCTTAAAAGCTCTGGAGTTAAAGGATTTCCGCCTTCAACAATTTCGTGGGCTTTTAATTCAAATTCAGCAAACATGGTCTGGCGGTGCAGGGTTGCAAGAATATCATCAGCTCTCATTGCAAGAAGATATTTTTTCATTTCATCATCTTTTGCATTCTTCAAAAGATATTCAAAAACCAGTTCTTCGTTAAAGGTAGAGGCAACTTCTGCTTCGAAAATTGTGTAGTCATAGCACATGAAAGGATTGTTGTGAACAGAATACCAGCTGTGCATTGAGTGACCGCCTTCGTGAGCCAGAGTAAATACATCGCGGATATTTTCTTCCTGGTAGTTTAAAAGAATGTATGGTTCTCCAATATAGCTTCCTGAACTGAAGGCTCCGGATCTTTTTCCTGCATTTTCGTAGCGGTCAACCCAGCCATTTAAAAGTCCATTGCAGAGACGGTCTGTGTATTCCTTTCCAAGTGGGGCCAGGGCATTTCTTACAATTTCAACTGCTTCTTCGTAGCTTGTTTTTGTCTGTACAGATTTTACAAGAGGCACGTAAACATCATAGTGGCGCAGTTCGTCCAGGCCCAGGGCTCTTTTTCTGATTTTGTAATATTTGTGCAGGGTATCAAGATTCTTGTGAATACAGTCAATCAGGTTGTGATATACAGAAAGAGGAACTTTGTTTCCGTAAAGGGCCTGTTCCAGACTTGAAGAATATCCTCTTGCCCTCATTGAAAACACATCCTGATTAACATTTCCGGCATATAAAGAAGCGATGGTGTTCTGATGTTCTTCGTATTTTGCATAGAATTTTTTATAAGCTTCTTCGCGAACCTTTCTGTCCTGACTGTGCATAAAAAGAGAATAGGTGCTTTCTGTAAGCTGCAGCTCTTCTCCATTGATTTTTACGCTGCCAAAGGTTTTGTTCATATCTACATTTGTAAGTACGCTGAAGGTATTTTCTGCAGTCTGGGCACTTTGATTTTGCAAAGAAAGGATTCTTTCTTCTTTTTCGCTCAGAATGTAAGGCTTAAAGTGCAGGAGCTTTTCAATGTAGATTTTGTAATCTGCAAATTCAGGAAGCTTTATCCATTCAGAAAGTTTTGCTTCATCAATGGCCTGAATTTCAGGATCAATAAAGCTTAATTCTGACTGCATCTGGGTGTAGGCAATTACAGCCTTTCCTTCCATTTCGGCAGCTTTTGTATCATCTTCGTCAGCTTCGTGTAAAAGTGATGCATAGTGATATACTGTCTCAACTTTTAGACTGGCAGCTTCCAGTGCCTTTAAACATTCCAGCAGGGTAGAAGAACTGTCTGCAAGTTTTGATTTAAAAACTGTAACTTTTTTTGTAAGAAGAGGAATTTCCTTTAAGGCCTCTTCCCATTCATTAATTGATTTAAAAATAGATGAAAGATCCCATTTATCTTTTTCTGGGACATCTTTGCGTTGAGGAATTGTTTTCATAGTTTATTTCCTTGTTTTCTTTTGATTTTTTTCTATGTATAGCTGTTCGTCGGCAGCTGTTAATAATTTTGTCAAATTTTTGTGTTTTGAATTAAATTCGGTAACACCAATACTGCAGGAAAGAGTAAAAGGAAATTTCTTTATTTTTGATTCCCTCTTACAGGCCTGTTTTAATTTGTCTCTAACCTGATTTATATGGTCCTTTGTCATTCCCACTGTGACTGCGGCAAATTCATCTCCGCTTAATCTTCCTACAATATCATTTGCACGAAGCACCTTTGTAAATACAGAAGCCATGGCCTTTATAGCCTTGTCTCCCATTTTATGTCCGTAAGTATCGTTGATTTTTTTAAGTCCGTCCAGGTCTGCAAAGAAGACAAGTCCCGAAGCATTCATCTCTATAGCCATATCAATAGAACGCTGGGCTAAGTCGAAGAAGCCGCGGCGGTTTAAGATTTTTGTAAGTTCATCTGTTGTTGAAAGCTGAGATAAATCTACGTTGTTCTGGGTTAATTCTTCGTTCTTTGACTGAAGGGAAACATTTTCCTGTACAGAACGGTTGTATTCATAAGACTGAGTAATATAATTTGTAAGAATTTTCAGGATAATACTGTATACGGCAAAGTTCTGGGAGCTTAATTTACATAGCATATAACCATATTGAATTGGACCGCTGAATAAAGGCTGAAGAATAAAGGCTCCCGGAGTATCTTTAAAATATTTATTAAGCAGAAGGGTTTTCTGAGGATTAAAGTTGATCTGAGGCTCATAAAGATTTGTGGCATCATTTTTGTTTATGTACATGTTAAGATTCATGTTGTAAGGAACCTTGTAACTGTCATTTCTCTGATATTTTACCGGCTGGTCTAAGAGACAGATTTGAATGGCATCCAGCTGGGCAGTGTCCATAAGATAAGGCATATCAAAAGAAAGATTCTTTAAAGTACTTTCAGATTTTACCAGATCAAAAAGTGTGTAAATGTTGTCTATTTCTGAAAGGAAGTTAAAATAGTCCCCGTTTGATTTTCTTCTTTCCTGGAAGATTTCGTCAGATTCGCAGATGGAACCGTATTCATCCATGTAAATATTTGTTTCGCAGTCCAGACTGATGCAGCCGCAGGATTGTCTGTAAATAGGGTTTACGCTGATGGAAGTAACCTTTGGAATTTCATGACCGTTAAGTTTTTCCCAGGCTAATTCTGCCGCAATAATTCCCTGTTCAAAAATATTTTGATTAATTGTTGAAAGCTTTGGTTTTGTTTTGTAGGCATATGTGGTATCGTCAAAACCGATAACCTTTACATCCTGGGGAATCCTCACTCCAAATTCTTTAAGGGCTTTTATGGCGCCAATGGCCATAAGGTCGTTGGAAGCAAGAATAGCATCAAACTCAATGTTGTCCTTTGAATTAAAGCGGGTAATAAAGGCGTTGTAGGCTGAGAGGCTGGTGAACTCAGAGTTTATTACAAAATCTTCCCTGAATTCCAGGTTATTTGCCTTAAGGGCATTCTTGTAGTTTTCTAATCTGACCTGTCCTTCCTGCGAGGCAGTCTGTGCCGCAGAAATAAAGGCAATCTTTTTGCAGCCGTGCTTGTTTTTTAAGTGACTTACAACATCAACATAAGTCTGTGCCGATTCTGTTTTTGTGTAATAGTTGTTTTTTATGCCAAGATCTGCCGCAACAGAAATAATAGGAATATCCCTGATTTTTTTAAGATAGTTTATAAATTCTTCTGTATGTAAAACTGAAGAAAAGGAGCCTGAAACAATAATCATGGCATCGAATTCTTTGCTTTTTAAGAGTTCTGCAGCGGCCCAGTACTGATACTCATATAAACCAGCAGTACAGTGAGGTCTTTTTACCTGACTTATAACAAGATGAACGTCTTTATTTTCGTAAAACTTTGCAATTCCATTCAGTATAGTAAGAGAGTATTCAATTGTGAAACTGTAAATAATAACTGCAATATTCTTCATATTTCTATAGAATTCTTCCTTATCTTAACATTTTTCAAAAAGAATTCCAAATCAAATATATACTCAGATTCCAGATATTCTGCAGGATAATTCAGACTTATTTTTTGTCTTTTTCCGCTTTCTGTAGAGCGTGAAAGGGCCCCGTAATAACGGATTAAATCTGTAAAAATATTGTTAAAGCGGCTAAGCCCCTTTTCTTTTGCAAGCATTAATACAAAAGCCAGCTGCCATTCTTCTATGACTTTTGAAAGCCTTTCCGAATTGTTGTTATCCTCCCTGTTGCAGGCATCTTTGCAGTCTGAATATTCTTCCAGTCTTTTTTCTTTAGAAAGAAAGTCATTATAAAAGCGGTTTAAAAAGACCCAGCTTTGAAGTTTTAGCTGACGGCAGATTATGTTAAACCATGGAACAGCTCTTCCGTCGTTGTAAAAAACATTGCAGGCTGCGGCAAGTTTTCCGGCATTTTTAAGGTCTTCCGGACTGAATTTTGAAGTCTTTGTTACATTGTAGGGAGGCATTTCCTGGTATTGCAGGCCAAGTTCTGCCGCTCTTTCATGTAAATCTGTGCCCGGAAGAACTGAAAGGCAGAAGATTTCCAGATTGTTGGGGTAAAGGGAAAGGGCAAAGTTTATGCCTTCTTTAAAAGATGCAAAACTTTCACCGGGCAGTCCGTAAATAAGGTCAAAACCAAAGGTAAGCCCGGCCTGGTTCAGGATATTTATCTTTTTTATAAAATTCTTTTTGTTAAAGGGTCTGTTTACAAGTTTTAGAACTTCTTCGTTTGCCGACTGAAGTCCAATCTGCAGGGCACAGGGAATTTTTGAAAAGGCTCTGGCAAGCTCATTGTCTATGAACTCGGCCCTTGCTTCAAAATAATAAAAGGTATCCGGCGTTTTTTTAGCAATAAGATTTAAAAGCTTTATGGCTCTTTCTTTATTTGCATTGTAGGTAGGGTCCAGTACAAAAACCTGAGGTATTTTCTTTTTTGCAAAAAGGTCCAGCTCGGCTTCAATTCTCTGCATGTTAAAATGGCGTACAATTTTTTCGCCTTTAGATTCATAGCAGTAAGAGCATTTAAAAGGACAGCCCCTTGCCAGCTCCCAGAGGGCACCGCCGTACTGCAGGGGGTCCAGGGTGTTATCGAGGTAGGGGGATGACAGTTCTTCAAGGTTTTTTATTGAAGAGGCAGGGATGATTTTTCTCTGGGGCCTTTTATCAGTTAAAAGGTCAGATATGAGGGATGGAAGGGAGACTTCTCCTTCTCCGCAGACAAGATAATCAAAACCTTTTGCTGCCCCCGGATTTGCCGTAATTTCAGGGCCGCCTGCAATGCAGATAGTTCCCTGCTTTTGTAAAAGTTCTGCAGTCTTTTCAAGGATGATTTTATTCCATACAAAAACAGAAAAGCAGACAATGGGAGCCTTAAGCTTTTCTGCAAGATAGCGGGCTGCAGTATCTTCTGTCTGAGCATGTTTTTTGTATTCCTCATCTTCTATGCAGAAGGCTTTAAGGCTTGCCTGGCAAAGGTCTTTAGTCAGCTTTGAACTGTTAAGGCTTGAAGCAATGCAGGCTGCCCCTAAAGGCAAAGATTGAGGTGATTTTTCTATTAAAAGAGTCGTACAGATTACAGGTGTTTTCATTGTTTATAAGAATAAAAAGTCAGTAAAGTATATGTCCTGGATTTTTCCAAGAGCAAGTATTTTATTTATTTCGGAAATCAGTTCTTCTTTTATTTTTTCTTCGCCGTAAGAAAGAATTTCTTTCTGGCTGTAAGATGTAAAAAACTGAAGGAAGACGCCTTTTATAAGGCCGCTTTTTCTGCTTATTTCTTCAAAAAAAACGGTATCGTCTTTTGCGTAAGAAATCCATGGAGTAAGAATGAGAATGGATTTTTCCTGCTGGGAAGCTTTTCCTTCCATGTCCCTGGGCAAAATGCGTAAGGTTCCCAGATTGTAATAAGTTAATTCTGCACAAGACTTGGGTTCGGCAAGATTTATTGCCTTTCCCTGGGAAATAAGAATTTCGGGTTTTTGATTATGGCGGTTAACTAAACCGGCAGTTGTTCCGCTAATCAGAATCAGGATTAAAAAAGCAATTATGGCAAGAAGGACTTTGTTAAGGGTGATTTTCATTTTAGTCCCTTACAAATGGAGAAATTAAAGCTAAAAGTCTGCCTGTTGCTCTTGCTGTAATATGAACTCCGTCATCCAGCCATTCTTCTGACTGAATGCAGCCGGCCTTTCTTAATTCTGTAATCAAAATATTCTGACTTACCGGAATAACGTAATTTGCAATTTCTCCATAAAGGAGCTCATAAATTTTATCCTTTAAGTCTAAGAAACCTGTCTGATCTTTTGCACTTACACAAATTGCATCCGGGAAGCGGTGGCGAAGCGTTGTAAGCATGCCGTTTTCATCCCCCTTATCAATTTTGTTAAGAAGAATAAGGCGGGGATTCGAAGAAGCGCCAATTTCATCAAGAACATCACAAACTGTATCGTACTGGAATTCTGCATTAGGGTCAGAAGCATCCAGAACCAGAAGAAGTAAATCTGCATCGCAGGCTTCTTCCAGAGTTGACTTGAAGGCATCTATAAGATGGTGAGGAAGATTGCTGATAAATCCGACAGTATCGGTAATTAAGGTTCCTGCACTATCGTTTAATGGCAGTTTGCGGGTAAGCGGATCAAGGGTTGCAAATAATTTATTTTCTACAAAGGCTTCTGAGCCTGTAAGGGCATTCAAAAGCGAAGATTTTCCGGCATTTGTATAGCCGACCAGGGCGCAGGAAGGAATCTTTCCCCTCTGTTTGCGCTGGGTCTGGCGGTTTAATTCAACTTCGGCAAGCTCGTGCTTAATGGCTGAAATTTTTTCGCGAATCTGACGCTGGTCAAGTTCAAGCTGGGTTTCTCCCGAACCTTTTGCACCAAAAGCACCACCCCTCTGGCGGTTAAAGTCCTTGTTCATGTGGGCAAGTCGGGGGAGGGAATATTGCAGGCGCGCGAGGTCGACCTGCAGGGTGGCTTCGCGGGTTTGGGCGCGGGAAGCAAAGATGCGGATAATAACCTCCTGGCGGTCAAAACAACTCAGACCGGTAAGTTCTTCCCAGTTGCGCTGTTTTCTTGGTTCCAGATTAAAGTCAAAAATAATGCAGTCTGCCTCAATCTGATGGGCAAGCTCATTAATTTCCTGGGCCTTTCCGGTTCCCATTCCATATTGAGGATGAACTTCCATTCTATTAAGAGTAAGCCTCTGAATAATGTCCATTCCCAGAGTTAAAACGAGACCCTTTAATTCCTGTAAATCGTTGCCAGGCTCTCCAATAAGAAGGGCACGTGGAACTTTGTTTGCTTCCTTTTCTACTTCAACCATGCTTACATTATAGCAGATATTTGCTTTTTTTTATTTATAAATATTCATTTTTTTTACCTTTTTTGCCGAAAATATAAAGGTATAATTATGACTTCTGGCCAGAAGATAGCTTTCAGCCTATTAACGACAATCATTTTAGTCGCAGGCTTTGCACTTACGGCGCGGACCACAAATCTTTTTAAGATTCTTGATGACCGCTACTATTCGCAGGTGCAGGTGAACGAAAAAAATGCAGAACTTAACAGGCTTTCGCAAAGCGTAGATTTGTACATTCAAAAAGTTCTCGAAAAAATAGAAAATTCCTACATAAAGGAAGGCTGTATACGCAGTTATATGGACCAAAATCCGTCCGAAGCCCTGCAGCAGGAAAGAAGAAATCTTACTGCCCAGCTTTTCAGCGATATACCGTCCCTTTCCGGAATAAGACTTATAGATAAAAACGGTAAATCACTTCATTATTCCTCATATGATTATGATGTCCTTAAGGTAAACGGCAGTTATAAGACTTATAAAAATTATCCGGACGTGGTTAAGGATGCTTCTGAGCTGGAATATAATCTTATAAATGTTGATGAAGGAAATCACGAAAGAAAAGTTCTTGTAGATGCAGAAAAGAAGCGCTTAATAATCTCTATGCCTTTTTACTGGATAGGTGATATTTATTCTGCTTCCATGCTCTTTTACTTTAATTTTTCAAAAATTGAGCAGGAATTAATAAATGCAAAAGAATTGTCTCTTAATCAGAGTCTTACCCTCTGTTCATATAATCTGAAGGGAGGATTTGTACTAAATCTTCCAAATATCAATCAGGAAGAATTTTTTGAGCCTGTAAGTCAAAAGTGGCAGGAAAAGCGCTCTGTCACAAGTCCTGAAAAAATCCTTCAGTCAAAGAACAATAAAGACTGGCTCATGCTTTCTTCTTCAGATGGAAAATATCTTCTTGCGGCAGGTGTTTATCCTTCAGAAACCTTTACCCTTCCAAAAGAGTTTATCTATCTGCTTTATGTTTGTGTAACAATTACTCTCTTTTTAATTTCATTCCTGCTTTTCAGTTTAAAAAGAAGTTCTGAAGCTGTGCTTAAAAAACGAATCAAGAAGATTCAGTTTGGCGTAATAAAAGAATTCCTTGATAACAAAGAAAAGGTTGAATGGAATGCGGTTGTTAATCAGCTTAAGAGCAGAAAGGATGATTTAAGTTCTGATATTTATTCTTCTCTTGGGGTACATTCTAAAAAAGAAAAGAAGCACCTGGAAGAATTTCTAGAAAAGAGCTGGAAGGAGATTTTTGAAGTTCTGGAAGGCTCTGCTCCTAAAAATACAGTTACTTCTGAGCAGGCTCAGGGCGGTCAGACTGGTCAGAGCGGCCAGAGTGATGCGGCTGCGCCTCAGTTTGCAGGCATTACAATGGAGCAGCTTCGTTCAATGCTGGAAGAAGTGCTGCAGGAAACAAGCCTGAATATCAATCTTTCTAATGCAAATATAAAGTCTCAGCCTGCAGTAAAAGCAGCTCCTCTTACGGAAGTTGAAGATGTCGAAGAGGTAGAAGAACTCGACGATGTAGAGGAAGTCGAAGAACTTGATGATGTTGAAGACGTCGAAGAATTAACTGACGACGTAGAAGAGCTGGACGATGTAGAAGAAGTTGAAGAAGTCGAAGAATTAACTGACGACGTTGAAGAGCTGGACGATGTAGACGACGTTGAAGAGCTGGATGATGTAGAGGAAGTTGAAGAACTTGATGATGTTGAAGAAGTAGAAGAAGTTGAAGAATTAACTGATGACGTTGAAGATGTCGAAGAGGTAGAAGAACTCGATGATGTAGAGGAAGTCGAAGAAGTTGAAGAGCCGGAAATCACCTATAATCCTGTAAAACTCAGTGAATATGAACCTGAAGCAGAAGAAGTTTCCGAAGAAGAACTTGAAACACTGGAAGCTGTAGATGATGTACAGGTTTCTGCTTTTGATTCACCATTTGCAGTGCCGGAAGTTAAACCAATCAGCGAATACGACAACGACAGTAAGGACTCTTATATTAAGTCAGATAAGTTTGCAACCTGCGATAATCTCTTTAGTGACGAAATCTGCCTGGGAGCTGAATATACTCTTGCCCAGACTGAATACATACCTGTAGATTTTACAGTTTACTCTTTGCCTGGCGTTAAGAGTGATAAAGATGAAGAAAAAATTGAAGAAGTAAAAGAAGAACCTGTAAAAATCCTTAAGGGAAAAGGTCTTCTTGCAGCCCTTTCTTCTATCCGCGAAAGCGAAGAAAAACTTGCAAACAGTCAGCCAATTGTAGAAGCAGACGGAGTTTTCTCAATTTCTGAAAACTTAAGATATAACGAATCAAATTTAGATAAATCCTTCCAAACTTTAGTCCACTCTGTTCTCAAACAATAGTCAAAACTGTATAATCACCTTGTTATTTCTATATTAATTTAATCTTCTGGAGGAACATATGCAGCGCAGATTTGAAATTGGTCAGGCATTTGAAACTACGGTAGTTGCCGTAACAGATTCAACCGTATTTATAGATTTAAGTGCAAAAAGTGAAGGAGTTGTGGACAGGGCAGAGTTTGGTCCTGAATCATCAATAAAAGAAGGCGATAAAATCAAGGTCTTTTTTACAGGCGAAGTTGACGGCGAAATGCGTTTTACAACAAAAATTGCCGGAGAAAAGGCAGATAAATCAATGCTTGAAAATGCCTGGAAAAACTCAATTCCAGTTGAAGGCCGTGTAGAAAGCGAAATTAAGGGCGGTTTTGAAGTAAAAATCGGTCAAACCAGAGCTTTCTGTCCATATTCTCAGATGGGCTTTAAGAAAAAGGAAGAAGCTTCTTATTACATTGGCAGAACCTTACCATTTATTGTAACAGAATATAAAAACGAGGGCAGAAACGTTCTTGTTTCTAACAGAAAATGTGCAGAAAATGAATACAATCAGGGACTTGCTTCTCTTGCCAGTCAGATTGTTCCTGGCGCAGTAGTTGAAGCAAGGGTTGAAAGCATAGAAAAGTTTGGTGCCTTTGTTAATATTCAGGGCTTCCGTGCACTTTTACCAATCAGTGAATTATCTTTTGAAAGAGTTTCTGATGCCGGAGAAGTTGTAGAAGTTGGACAGCAGCTTAAAGTAAAAGTTTTGTCTGCAGACTGGAAAAACGAAAGGGTAAGCGTAAGCTTAAAAGCTCTGGAAGCAAATCCATGGGATAATGTAACTTCTTTAGTTCATGTAGGAGACAAAATTACCGGTAAGGTTGTCCGCATTGCAGATTTTGGTCTTTTTATTAATCTTGCAAAAGGAATTGACGGTTTACTTCATGTAAGCGAACTTGAAGATATTTCTGCAAGCACAAATTTACGTAAGGTTTATAAAATTGGACAGGAAATCAGCGTAGTTGTAGAAAAAATAGATGAAGCAAACAAGCGCATTTCTTTACGCTCATCTGCTTCTCTTGAACAGGAAGAAACTGCATCGTCATATATGTCTAGCCAGGATGAAGACGGCGAGACATATAATCCTTTTGCAGCCCTTCTTAAAAAATAGTTCTATTCAAATCTGAACCATTTGAAATCAAAATTACAGCCTGGCAGGAAGACAAAACTAATCTTTTGATCTCCTGTTACAGGCGGAATTTCAAAGGTCTTTTCTTCGTAATCATCAGTATGTGTAAATTCAATTACACTTGTTGAACTTGAGCCGTCTGCACCAAAGAACTTAACGTTAATGGTGTTGTTCTCTGTATTACTCTTACCGCAGATTACCAGTTTCTTTGCCTGGCTGCTTCCAAAGTTCATATTAGAAAAATCCAGGTTTACATTGTTTCCAATGCCTTCAACATTTTCTGCAGTCTTTGTAAAGGAATCTCCGGCAATTACGTCTGCGTCCAGGGCACGAAGTTTTGCAAAGGCCTTAGGAGTCTTATCAAAATAGAAACCGTGGAAGTAGATTCCGTCCGGAAGAACAATAGAAATTGTTTCTACGCCAAAAAGACGGCGGCTAAGGGTAAAGACATTTTCTGAGTAAACATTATAGATAGATTCATGTTTGTAGGTGAACTTTCCAAGACATTCGCCCTGTTCAAGTCCCCCTTCCGCATCTTTGCTTCCATTCCAGTCGGTACCTTTGCCTGGTCTTCCCCTCCATACTTCAACAGGAAGTTCAGTAGCGTGGCTGAATACCGGAATATGGATTGAGTCTGCCCCGTCTGCGCCGAATTCAACCTTTTCAAATGTAATCCAGGTTGGGCCGCTCTTTCGGGTAGAAATACCGCTTTCCAGAGAAAGCTCAGGTTTTTCTTTTTCTGTTCCCGAGCCCGAATCATAATCATTAAAGCGGCAGGCCTCTACCAGCTGATATGGATTAACATTAGGATTTCCCATTCCGCTAACGGTAAATGGTAAGTCACTTATTACCTGGTCTAAGTTTGAACCGTTTGTTGCAGTACAGCGTAAAATACATTCTCCGTCCCCGACTGCAGTTACCCTGGCATTTACAAGGGCAGTCTTGCTGACCTTTCCTTCCTGGCCTTCAATCTCAACTGTAATGCTGTTGCTTGCAACGCATTCTTTTAAAACCGGATTCCAGTTGATTTCCTTGATTGTGGCGTTTTCCGGAAGGACCTTTGCCTTAATTTTTACTTCTTTGCAGTCTTTACTGAGTTTTGTAGAGCCTTCTGCAATCAGTTCAATTTTTCTAACAGGAACAAAATCTTCTACGGCGTGAATTGCATTGTAAGGAGCAGCTTCTACCCATTTGCCTTCTTTACCGTCATATTTCAAAGAAACATTTGGTAAGTCTTTACTTGCGGCAGTAATCACAAAGCTTCCGATTCCTTTTTCGCTTTTCTTTGCACGTACAATGGCAATAAGTCTGTTAGAAAAAAGTCTTCTTGTGTGGGTTTTTCCGCCTTCGGCAGTATATTCTTCGTAGTCGGTAGAATCTCCGTTATCCATGCCAAGAAGTTCTGCATCGCCGGTTACATTAAAGGTGATGTAGTTGCGGGCATTTTCTACAAGAGTTCCGTTTTTATCGGCAAGTTTTAATTCAATAAAGAAAAGATTATCGTAATCTTCTTTTTCAGGTTCCATTACAATTACGGCAGGATCTTCAAAAGAGCGTTTTGAGTCGCTGGCAATAACCTTTCCCTGAGAATCGTAAGCAAGGGCTTTAATTTCTCCCTTGTGGTATTCCAACTGCCAGTGGCCAAAAGGTTCTGCATCTTTTGTGTGATCGATTTTATGTTTTCCAAGTGATTTGTCGTTAAAGAAAAGCTCAACTTCATCTGCGTTGGTGTAGGCTTTAACGTCAATCATCTGGCCTTCATTCCAGTCCAAGTAAGGAAGAAGGTGAACAAATGGAGCAGCCTTTTTTCCTGCCCATTCAGATTTATATAAATAGAAGGTATCTTTTGGGAAACCTGCAGTATCAATCTGACCAAAGAAAGATGACTTTGAGTGGTAAGGAGTTGGTTCTCCAATGTAGTCCCAGCCGGTCCAGATAAATTGTCCGGCAGAGAAAGGACAGTCGCGGTCATTTGCAATTACGGTCTGGGTGTTTGCGCAGCCCCATGGAGTTGTACAGTTTCCAAGAGTTGAACACTGGCCGTCGCTGAAGGTTACCAGCTTAAGGCTGTCCGGGAAGTGGTAGATGCCGCGGCTTTGAACGGTAGAACCGGTTTCTGAACCATAGATTTTCCATTCAGGATATTTTTTATGATGTTCATTATAAAGGCGTTCCAGATAGTTGTAGCCGACTGTGTCAATTTCTGTAGCGCAGTGTTCGGCACCTTCTGTCATCATATAGTTTGAGGCAATTGTTATAGGAGCAACCCGCCAGAAATCATTCTGGACAACATACTGGTAAAGTTTTTTGGTAATTTCAAAACCGTTTCCCATGTGGGTATCATAAATCTCGTTTCCAATAGACCACATTATGAGGGAAGGGTGATTTCTGTCTTTACGAACCCAACTGGCAACATCTTTTTCGCACCAGTCATTAAAATAGTTACCGTAGTCAAACTGAGTTTTTGGTTTTTCCCACATATCAAAGGCTTCGTCATCAACTAAAATTCCTAATTCATCACATAAATCCATCCAGGCTTTTGGAGGAGGATTGTGAGAACATCTTATGGCATTAACTCCCATCTCCTTAAGCTTTAAGAACTGACGGCGCAGGGCGTTTTTATCAAAAGCTGAACCAAGAGCACCAAGATCGTGGTGCTGGCAGGCACCAAAAAGCTTTACGTGATTTCCGTTTAAAAAGAAGCCTTTGTTTGCATCAAAAAGTGCAAGCTTAAAACCAAAGTTTTGAGAAAGGGAATCTATAACATTTTCTTTATCGTCTAAAAGTTCTACGCATACAGTGTAAACATAAGGATTTTCTAAATCCCAGAGTTCAGGATTTGTTACGGTAAGCTCTTCGTAAGCTTTTGAAATCTGATATTTTTCAAGAGAAGGAAGATTCTTGTGCAGGCGCTCTGCTTCATCTTCTGCAAGAGGAAGGGGATGAACAGGTTCTGCAGATGAAATAAAATCCTTTCCATCCTTATCCTTTATTGTGGTTCTTACCTTATGACCATTTACAGGGCCTGCAACTTCAACGTAAATCTTAGTATTCCATAAACATTCGGAAAGTTCATCACCGTTATTTATGAGTTCTGCAAGGTCTTTTGATGCAGGTTTTGCACAAATATAAAGACCGTCGGTTGGAAGGTGGGTAAGGGGAGTGTTGATGTATGTAACATCGCGGAAGATTCCGGCACCTGAATACCAGCGGGTGTTGCAGTTCTGGTAAACAACTATAACGATAATTTCGTTCTGACCTTCCTTTACAAAATTAGAAATATCAAATTCAAAGGTTGAATAGCCGTATTTCCATTCGCCGGCCAGGGAACCGTTTACCCAGATGCCGCAGTTCATGTAAACGCCTTCAAAGCGGATAGCATTTCTTCTGTGCGAAACTTCTTCGCCGGTAAGAGTGAAGGATTTTTTATAAAAGCCAACGCTGTTTTTGTACAAATCATTTACATGGCCAATCATCCAGTCGTGTGGAAGAGTTACGCTTTTGTAAGAAAGAGAGCCGGCCTTGTCTAAAAACTGCTGAGGATTAAAAAGTACGGGATTTCCGTCCTTAAACATTGAATCATAATCTAAAGGAAGTTCTGCAAACTGCCACTTATCGTTAAATAAAGTTGTCATAATTGTACAGTATAACTCATTGCAGAAGATTTTAAAGGTAAAAATCTATTAAATTTTATTAAAAAAATATACTTTTTAAGTAAAAAAAAGGGCCAGATAATCCTAAGCACAGCTCTAAGCGCATACCGTTGCTGGATTCCTCCTCTGGCGGGGTTTTGCGATAGACACTTGAAAGGCATCTGACCCAATAAAATTAATTTACAGTAAAGAGGTGGCTTTGTCAAATGGAGGGAAGGAGCTTTTGTTGACAGCTTATAAATTGCAGGATAAAATATAACAAAATATTATATTTAAAAACACGGGAATTATTTATGAATCACAAAATCAAAGGCTTTTTTATTTTAACCTTATCATTAAACGTTTTACTATTTATTTCCTGCATACCTTACTGGGACGACGGAAAGGTAACCGGCAAGACAACTATTAAAAACTTTGAACATTTAAATGACCCGCTTGTTATAATTGCTGATGTTATGTGGGAGAAGACCTTTTTAGGCCTTCCCTGCTTGGACGGAGTATCTTATAACAGAGGAAATGTTTTTGTAGTAATAGACTGGGAGACAAATACAATTTTTGACTGGGTTTATTATCCAAGTAATCCTGGTTCTGTAATGAAAAGAGCTATAGAATTAGGTACATCACCAAAAAAATACTATTCATCATCTTATGGCGGAGTTGTAGGCTGTATAAGTCCTGATTCAAACAAGGTAACAATTTACGACACAAGTGATGTATTCAGTTATATAGAGCCCTGCTTCTTAAAGGGTGAAACTGCAATTTTGTGGGATTACAGAGAAAAATACCCTATGACAGCCTGCTACTTTTTTGATGCAAAACAGGGAAAACTTTTAGAAGATAAGTTTTTAATTGATGCAGACGTAAATATTGATCATCCTTTGGAAAATGAAAATGGAGATTTATGGATATGTTTTGAAGATAATACATCATATAATACACACGTTGGAAAAATAGATGTAACAAATAAAAATTATAATGAATTCCTAGAGTTTAAAGGGTATGGTACTGATACAATTTTAGCAGAGAAGAATGGTAAGTTATATATGTCTGCTTCTGGTTCTGATAGAAACTATGATTCACTTTTTATTTATGATGTGGTATCAGGAGGTTTATTACTTAAAAAGGATATCTATGTAGGTGATAAGGCTAACTATGGTCATTTTACATGCTGTTTCATTTACAAGTCTAATATGTATGCGGTTCATTTTGGTGAAAGTATAGAAACAGGTCATTTTGCTGTATGGGTATATGAAATTAATTTAGACACTCTCGAAGTAGAGCGCGTTAGTGACCGCATTGATATCTGGGCTACAGAAAACAAATGGCTGAGAGACAGTCGTATATATTTTATGTACGGCAACGACTCTTATACATATTTTGACTTAGATACCTGGCAAAAAGCTCCTTACACTTATGTTATGGACTACTCTACCATGACAATTAATCCCAAATAATTCAAATTATGGGTTATAATACCTGTATGAATAAGATCAGACTTTTTTATACAGGTATTTTATTTTTGACGGGGCTTTCTGCAGCTTTTGCCGCAGACTTTTCTTCAGATTTTTCACCATTCTCTTTTACTGCAAGGGCAAAAAAAGGCAGCGACTTTGATGTTTCTTATATGAATAAGCCTGTTGATGAAAGTCAGAGGGTAGTGATTGGACAGGACGGGCATCTTTATTCAAATGGAAAGAGAATAAGAATTTTTGGAACAAATCTATCTGCTTTTCCACAAAAAGAAGATGCCGCCTACTGGGCCGAAGTTCTGGCAAACCAGGGAATAAACTGTGTTCGTTTTCATCACACAGATTCTTCCTGGGCTCACTGCTTTTTTAAGCGTAATTCAAATGGAAAATATGTTTTTGATGAAAGTGCATTTGACCGCTTTGATTTATTCTTTTATGAACTTAAAAAGCGGGGCATATATTCAAATATAAATCTCCTTACCGGGCGCAGCGTTGCAGTGTCAGACAAGCTTCCTGCCCAGTTAAATTCCGTAAAAGACTGGAAGGACCGTCATCTTTTTGGATTTTGGGACCAGAGGGGAGTGGAAGACCAGAAAAAATATGCAGAAAAAATTCTTACCCACAAAAATCCTTATACAGGTCTGTCCTATGCAGAAGATCCTGCTGTAATTTTTGTAGAAATTAATAACGAAAATTCCATGCTTAAAGGTTATTTTGACGGGGCTCTGGACCGCTATCCTGAAAACCTGAAGGAAGGACTTTTACAAAAGTGGACTGATTATCTGAATAAAAAAGATCTTTCCTACCAGAAATTAAATGCAAGCTACAATAAGAGTAATAAACTTAGCAGCAATCTGCTTTCTGGAAAAGTTAATCTTGAGCAATACGAAGGGGCTAAGGCTGATTTTACCAGCACAGCCTTTAATTCAAAAATAAAAGTGCTGGAAAATGGAAAGCAGGGCTGGCATATTCAGCTGGATTATTTTGATTTTGCAACAGAAGAAAATCAGCTTTACACAATAAAATTTAAGGCCAGGGCCTCTGCAGAAAGTACAGTTTCTGCCTCTGTAATGATGAATCATAGTCCCTGGAAAGATTTAGGTTTTTCTAAAAAATTTGAGGTTGGAAAAGAATGGAAGGAATACACTTTTACTTTCCTGGCCTCTGTAGATGATGATATGCCCCGCCTGACTTTTGGTGATATGGGCCTTAAAAAGGGCATAACTTTTGATTTTAAGGACATCAGTCTTTGTAAGGGTGGAGAGTTGATTACAATCGGACAGAAGGGAAAATATGTAGATTTTCCGGGCATAGAAGATTTTAAGAGACTTCCGCTTGAACTTAGATATCTTATAGTAGATTTTATGCGGGAAATTGATGCTGATTACTGGAAGAAGATGAATGACTATCTTAAAAAAGATCTTGCCATAAAGGCTCATACCTTTGGAACAACCATAACCTGCGATTCAATTTCTTCTGCAGCAATTTTTGATGTCATAGATAATCATGCTTACTGGAATCATCCTTCTTTTCCTAATGACAGTTGGAATGCTTCAGATTTTTATGTAAAAAACAGAAGTCTTCTAAAAGCAGAAGACGGTGGAACGCTTACAGAACTTGCTGCCTCAAGAATTTATGGAAAAGTCTTTTCGGTTACAGAATATGATCACCCTTACCCAAATCAGTTTTCTTCAGAAATGCTTCCAATGCTTTCTGTATTTGCAAGTCTTCAGGACTGGGACTGCATCTATACATTCTGCTATGATGTTTCGCAAAAAAATCCGGATACTGCAAGAATTAACGGTTACTTTGATCAGGATTCAAATCCTGCAAAGATTGCTGCCCTCCCAATGGCTGCTAAGATTTTCCGCGAATTTTTAATAGAACCTTTTGAAGAAAAACGCAGTTACAATGTAAGTCTTGAAAAAGAAGTAGAAGTAATTTCTAAAATTGGAATGACCTGGAATGTTACTCCTGTAGAGGGCTTTGGCTGCAGGAGGGAAGATGCCTTTAAGTATCAGCTGGGAGGAATTCTGGATTTTGACCAGGCTGCTGCCGGTGCAGGAAAGCAAAGCGTGGCAGAAAATCCAAGCGGGGCTGCCGCCGTTACAGGTGGCGAGGAAGGGGCCGGACAGACCAGCCGGAAAGAAAAATCACAATTATACTGGAACACTCAGAAGGGCTATTTTATATTCACTAATAAGGATGTTTTTGTAAGCGTAAGCCTTCCTCAAAACTCCACCGACCTTTTCCAGGCCGAAGGAATCCCTCTTAATTCAGAAATCGCTATTCTTCCGGGTCAGGATTTTGCAAGCTTCTGTGCTGTAAAAAATGCAGAAAAAGTTGGGGGAAAAGGTGGCGGAAAGTGGATAATCTTTTCTTCCAGCTGGAGTGGAAACAGCGGCGAAAAACTCAGGGAGTACGGAAGTCCTCTTCCTGCCTCTGGCCGGGACGAAGGTAAGAAAGCAAAGAATCTTAGAACTCTGGACGATGTAAAGCTTACCTCTTCCTATACAGAAAATGGGCAGAAGGCACTTGCTCTGGGCTCTTACGGACAGATAAAGACAAAGCTTTCAAAAGGCAGTCTTTATAAAATTCTTGCAGACGGCCGGAAGGGAGATTTTAAAGGGGAGTTAAAAGGGGGCTTAAAAGACAATCTTACCCTGTATAACGATGAAGGCTGCCTCTGGTACCTGCTTGAAGAATAGAAAAATGCTTTTTTAGGGTAATTTATGGTATTTTCTTTTATTTTTTGTTATAATATATGATATTTATCATATTTATTTAGTAAGAATGGAGGGGTGCTTTGAAAGGTATCATTTTAGCAGGCGGCAGCGGAACCAGACTTTATCCTATTACAAAAGCTGTTTCTAAACAGATTCTTCCTCTTTACGATAAACCTATGGTTTATTATCCTTTATCTTGCCTTATGCTGGCTGGAATTAAGGATGTCCTGATTATTTCTACCCCACGCGATATTTCATCTTTTAAAGAACTTTTTGGCGATGGTCACTGGCTTGGAATGCATTTTGAATATGCTGTACAGGATTCTCCCCGCGGTCTTGCAGATGCTTTTATAATTGGAAAAGACTTTATTGGAAGTGATGATGTTGCCCTTGTTCTTGGAGATAATATTTTTTACGGACAAAGTTTTACTGCAACTCTTCAGAAAGCCCGTAAGATTGTAGAAGAAGAAAAACGCAGTGTAATCTTCGGCTATTTTGTAAAAGATCCTACCGCCTATGGCGTTGTTGAGTTTAATAAAGAAGGCAGGGTACTTGGAATAGAAGAAAAACCTGCTCAGCCAAAATCTAATTACGCCGTTCCAGGCCTCTATTTCTACACAAATTCTGTAGTAGATATTGCGGCAAATGTAAAACCTTCTGCCCGTGGCGAAATAGAAATCACTTCTGTAAATAACGAATATCTTAACCGTAATCAGCTTTCTGTAGAGCTTTTAGGACGTGGTATGGCCTGGCTTGATACAGGAACTTATGACGGTCTTCTTGAAGCAAGTAATTTTATTGCTACAATTCAAAAAAGACAGGGCATGTATGTTAGTTGTATAGAAGAAATTGCTTACAGAAAGGGCTGGATTAGTAAAGATGAGGTATTAAATCTTGCTAAGGGCTATAAAACAGAATATGGCCGCTATCTGGAATATATTGCAAATTCAGAAATTGGGAGCATAAAGTAATATGTCATTCGAGTTTAATACCTGTAAATTAAAAGACGGAAGTCAGATAGAAGGACTTTATGAGATTCAGCCAAAACTTTTTGGCGATTCCCGCGGATATTTTTTAGAAACTTACAGCGAAAGAGATTTTTTTGCAGCCGGCCTTACAATGAAATTCGTACAGGACAATCAGTCAAAATCTACTAAAGGGGTATTGCGGGGCCTGCACTTTCAGACAAAGCATCCACAGGGAAAACTTGTTCGTGCCTTGAGCGGCAAAGTTTATGATGTGGCTGTAGATTTACGCAAAGATTCAAAAACCTTTGGAAAATATTACGGGGTAATTCTGGACAGCGAAAAGCAGAATATGTTTTACATTCCGGAAGGCTTTGCCCATGGTTTTTATGTTCTTTCTGAAGAAGCCGTTTTTACATATAAATGTACTGACTTTTATGACCCTACAGGCGAGGGCGGTTTAATGTGGAATGACCCGGTAATTGCCATCGACTGGAAATCTGTAGCAGAGGGTATAAATCCTCTTTTGAGCGAAAAAGATCAGAAACATCCTTTGTTTAATCCTGAAGAAAAATATTTTAACCTGCAGGGTAGATGGCAGAGAGATTAGTTTTTAATGGAGTATAAATTGCGCAGCTTAAAAAATATAATGGTAACTGGCGGAGCCGGTTTTATTGGTTCAAATTTTATTAATTATCTTTTTGGTACAAGTGCAAGCGGTCAGGCCGCTTTTATGGACAGTGGCTTTACAGGAAAAGTAGTAAATGTTGACTGCCTTACCTATGCAGGTAATCTTGAAAACCTTAGCCAGGTAGACCAGCGTTTTGGAAGCGGAGCAGACGAAAAACAGCGCCGTTACTTTTTTGAAAAGGTTGATATTTGCGACAGAGCTCAAATAGAAAGAATCCTTAAAGAATATGATATAGATACAATTATTCATTTTGCTGCAGAAAGTCACGTTGACCGTTCTATTTTAGGACCTGAAGCCTTTATAAAAACCAATGTTATGGGAACTTTCACCCTTCTGGATTCTGCCCGTAACTTCTGGAAAAAAGCAGATGGTTCTATGCGAGATGATGTTTTATTCCATCATATTTCTACAGACGAAGTTTATGGTTCTTTAGGCGAGACCGGTTACTTCCGTGAAGATACCCCTTACGACCCCCGCTCTCCTTATTCTTCAAGTAAGGCAAGCTCAGACCACCTTGTAATGGCATATTTTCACACCTACGGCCTTCCGGTTACCCTTTCAAACTGTACCAACAATTACGGACCATATCAGTTCCCTGAAAAACTTCTGCCACTTATGATTTGCAACATCAAGGAAGGTAAAAATCTTCCTGTTTATGGCGATGGAAAAAATATCCGCGACTGGATTTATGTAGAAGACCATAACCGCGGTGTGTGGCAGATTGTAAAAGAAGCCGAAGCCGGCAGCAAGTGGAATCTTGGCGGCGAAAATGAATGGGAAAATATTAAACTTTTAAATACAGTTATAGACCTTACTTCTAAAGAAATCGGAAAGGATGCTGAAGAAGTCCGAAAAACTATAACTTATGTAAAAGACCGTCCGGGTCATGACCGCCGCTATGCCATTGACTGCACTAAGGCAAAAAAAGAACTTGGCTGGCAAAGAAAAATGTCCTTTGAAGAAGGCCTTACAAACACCATTAAGTGGTATTTACAGCATGCTCAGTGGATAGAAAATATAAAAAACGGCTCTTATAAGGACTGGATTACTAAAAATTACACCCAGTTTGGCCGATAATAAAATGTTGATTATAGATTTCAGGAAGTATTTATGAGTGAAGAAGTAAAAAAACAGGAAGAAGAAATCTCTCTACTTGATTTACTTGCAGTTATGCTTAAGTATAAAAAACTTATTATAGGTGTAACTATTGCAGGTGCCCTTCTTTCTGTAATTATATCAATTATCTCTATCATTCTGCCTCCGGAAAAATCTTTCCTGCCAAACCAGTATGCGCCTCAGGCTCAGATGCTCATAAATGATGATTCCTCATCAGGCTCTTCTGCCCTGAGTTCCCTTTCCAGTGTTGCCTCTCTTGCCGGCATAAGCCTTGGTTCTGGAAGCGGAGTTTCAAACAGTGCCCTGGCCACCTATCTTGTAAATTCAAACACAATTCAGGACGCAGTAATCAATAAGTTTAATTTTATAGAAGCCTGGGAAATAACAAAATCACCGCTTTTTAACAGCCGAAAAATGCTTAAAGAAAAACTTTCCTGCAATTACGATACAGATTCCTGTATTTTTACAATCAGTTTTCTGGACATAGATCCAAAACTGGGCCAGGAAGTTGTAAATTATGTAGTAGAACTTCTTGAAAAACGTTTTAAAGAACTTGGTGTAGATAAAAATCAGCTTGAAAAAACAAATCTGGAAGAAAACATTAATTATGCATATGACCAGATTATTACCTTGCAGAAACAGCTGGAAGAAATTGAATCTTCCGTTTCAAATGTTATGAATCCTTTTGCAGCTCCAAATGTTGTTACAGAGGCAACTCTTGTAAAAACAGAGCTTGAAGTTCAAAAGGAAGTATATAAACAGTTAAAGGTTCAGTACGAATCTTTAAAAGTCTCTATGGCTAGCGAAAAACCTGTTTTTCAGATACTTGAGTATGCCGAAATTCCTGACAGGAAGGCAAAACCAAGCCGTGGAAAACTGTGTATCATAATTACTCTTGCTTCCGGTTTTTTGTCAGTGTTTTTAGCATTCTTATTAAATGCAATTCATAATATCAGACAGGATCCTTTATCCATGTCTAAATTCAAGAATTAAAAACAACTAATTAAAAACAACTAATTAAAAAAAATTGGTGAGAATTTAATTTTATTTTAGTTTGATGGGGGAAGTATGGGAGATACCAGTATAAAATTAAGTAAGAGAGTTTTTGTATATTATTTGGGCATGTTCTATGGACCAATCATAATTGGCTGGATAAATTTCAGCCACATGCACGTTTTTAATCTTTACGATACCTTTATGTCTTTTAGCAATCCACTGGGAACTATAGGACTTCTTGCTATTACAGCTTTTATTTTTACCTGGTGGTTTACTCAAACAAAAAAAATAAAGGAATTTGAACCTGGTAATCCGGAGTCTGTAACAAAGACAAACTTAAGGGCAAAGAGATTTACAAGTATAACTATGATTGTAGCTGTTTTAAATGGTTTTATTACTCCGGCTCTTGTATCATTTACTTTAAAGGTTCAGGGTTATTATGTAGATATTCTTCCTTTGTTTTTAGGTTGTGTTGGTAATGTATTTTTAATTTCTCTTTTATTCTACATTTTGTTTTTACAGAATTTTGAGAAATCAATTTATATGGTTCCTTTTAGAGAAGAGTTTAAATCTATGTCACTTATTGTACGTTCTGTTCTTGTAGCAGGCTTTGGTGCAATTGGTTCACTTTTAGTTACTGTTTCACCTGCAGTAACAGCATCAATCAGAAATATGCCTGTAACAGACCTTCTTTTAGGTTATATACTTCCATCTGGTCTTATGGGTGTTTTCTGTATTATTCTTTCAAACTTTTTACAGATCAGAGGTTCAAGCCATCGTTTAAGAATGATTACAGAATTTACAAAAAAGGTTGCCTCTAAAGATTATACCGGAGAAAATCTTGAAATTGAAAGTAGAGATGAATATGGTTTATTAATTAATGATTTGAATGAATTCCACCAGGTAACAAAAAATCTTTTGATGGACATTGAAAAATCTGTTGATATTTCTAATCAGACTGCAAACGATTTCTCTGCAAACATGACAGAAACTTCAAGCGCTGTAGAAGAAATTATGGCTAACATTCAGAGTGTAAAAGACAGAGTTGAAAATCAGGCTGCAGGTGTAGAAGAAAGTGATTCTACAATCACAAATATGATTTCGCGTATTAATGAATTAAATTCCAGTGTTGATTTACAGGCAAGCGGAGTTTCTAATTCTTCAAGTGCAGTAGAAGAAATGGTTGCAAACATCCGTTCTGTTACCCAGATTCTTGAAAATAACTCAAGAACTGTTGAAGAATTAGGTATTCAGTCTGAAAAAGGCCGCGAAAATATTAATGGTGCTGTAGAACTTGCAACAACAGTTCTAGAAAAATCAGCAGGCCTTATGGAAGCTTCTTCTATTGTTCAGTCTATTGCCAGCCAGACAAACCTTCTTGCTATGAATGCCGCAATTGAAGCGGCTCATGCAGGCGAAGCAGGAAAGGGCTTCTCTGTAGTTGCCGACGAAATCCGTAAGCTCGCAGAACAGTCAAATGCCCAGGGTAAAACAATCGGAACTCAGCTTGGCGATTTACAGAATATTATTGAAAGTGTTGCAGTAAATACAAAAACTGTCCAGAACCAGTTTGAAGTAATCTTTAATCTTACAAACAAGGTAAAAGAGCAGGAATCTGTAATTAAAAATGCAATGGAAGAACAGAATGCCGGTTCTACACAGGTTTTAGAGGCTATTTCTGATATTAAAACTTCTACTGACACTGTAAAAGAAAATACCCAGGTACTTCTTGAAGGTGGAAAACAGATTGGAGAAGAAATGCATATTCTTGCAGATGTTACAAGCGAAATTAACTCTGCTATGAATGAAATGGCTGCAGGTTCTACCCAGATTACAAAAGCCATTGAAGTTTCTCAGGCTTCAAGTACAGAAAACCTTGATAATATTTCATCATTGACAGAAGAGGTTAAATTGTTTAAAGTTCGTTAAAAAAAAGGTAAAATATGTTAGATATAGCAATCTTTTCTGCGGTTTCATTAATACTCTCTTTAATTTCAATGCCAGTTATAATTAAAATCTGCCAGTTAAAGGGAGTATATGATTACCATGACGAGCGAAAAATTCACACGGGAAACATTTCCCGTTTAGGTGGAATAGGAATATTTCTTTCTTTTACAATCGTTTCAATTGTATTCAGTATTTATTCAAAGGATTTTAATCTTTCTTATTCCATCCCTCTTCTCTTAGCCAGTTTTTTAATTTTTATATTTGGTGTAATAGATGATGTCTATAATATTCCGGCTGTTCTTAAACTGATTGTTCAGATTGTTGCTTCAATCATTGTTGTTCTGTCAGGTTTTAGAATTACAAATCTCTTCGGCTGGATTTTACCTCTTCCTTTGAGTATCGTTTTTAGTATCTGCTGGATTGTTTTTGTAGTAAACGCTTACAATCTTATAGACGGCCTGGATGGCCTTTGCGGAAATCTTGCTTTTATTACTTTAATAAGCCACGGTGTTTTATGCTTTGTAACAAGATCGAGTCAGGACTCTTTCTGCTTTATACTGGCAGCATCAGTTTTAGGCTTCCTCTGCTTTAACTGGCCGCCTGCAAAAATCTTTATGGGTGATGGCGGAAGCCAGTCTTTAGGTTTTTTAATTGCAACCCTGCCTTTATTTGAAGTAAACCGTACCTTCGAAAGCAACAAGTTCCTCATCATGCTGCTTTTATCAAGCATTCCAATTCTGGATGTTGTAGCTTCTATCTGGCGCAGATTACGTGAACACAGACCTGTAATGTCTCCTGATAGCGCACATTTACATCATAAACTCTTAAATATAGGTTTTTCTAAGAATGCTGCCCTTTTTACAATTACAATCATGCAGCTCTTAATTGCTATTTCTGTATTGGCATCTGTACTGGTAATTGAAACCTCTTCGGTTCTGCTTCTTCTTGTAACCTTTATTTTTGTAGTTTCTTTCTTTGCAATTGTTCATTATTCAAACCGTGCTGTTATAAAAATGCAGAAAAAATAAGAAACTTCTTAATTTTCTCTTAAGTTCTTTTTAAGATTAATGGTTCTAATTCGTATATATTAGGTATTGTAAACGGGACGCAGAAATCCCAGGAGGTATATTATGAATAGAACTATTAAAACTTTTGTAGCAATCGCAATTATTTCTTCAGCTTCAGCAGGCTTATTTGCCTCTCCTAAAGTTAGTAACAAGACTCTTAAGAAACTTGATGTCAGTGTAGAAAAATCAGAGTCTGCAAAAAAAGAAATGGTAAAACTTTCAGACAAAGATAAAAAAGACGAAAAAGAAGAAAGAGCAAAAGACTTTCTTAAAAAGAACGTTAAAACTTTGACTGGAAAAGTAAACGTTACAAAGAAAGGTTTCGTAACTTTTGATACAAAAGAAGGAACCTACATTCTTACTGTTGCAGCTTTTGAAGGCCAGAAAAATCAGATTTCTATGAGAGACATTAAGGTAAAAAATGGAAGTAAACTCGTTCTTTCTGGTTTTGTAAACGAAGAAAGCAAGGTATTTACAGTAATTAAAAACGGATTTATGAAAGAGTCTCATCCGGACGCAAAATAAAAAGACTCTGACTCGGGCAAAAAAAGGGCTCCAGCAGGTTTATGAAGTGTTTAAGCGCTTCTCCTGCCGGAGCCTTTTTTTTTATATTTTGTGTGTTTTTTATTTTTTCTGCAGGATGATAAAGGTTATATCATCTTCCTGTGCTTTGTTCTTTGTAAAGGAATTAAAGTTTGCCATAAAGTTGTCGAGCTTTTGCTGGGCTGTTCCGTCACCTGATTTCTGGAAGGCTTCGCATATTCCGCTTGTTCCGAATTCTTTATTTTCTTCATTCTTTGCGGTTTCAAGTCCCTTACAGTAAAGAATCAGAGCATCTCCCGGATTCATTGCAAAGTTGATTGAAGTAAAATTAACCTTTAAGTCTTTAATACCAATCATACCAAGCTGACCAAGGTTTCCGGATTCCTGTCCCTTTACTTTAATTGGAATACATTTTCCAGTTCTTGCGTTTTTATAGAAAACTACAGGATTTCCGGCATTAATTAACTGAACATTAGAATCATCCAGTCTTACAAGAATACCGGTAAGATAACTCTTAACGTCACCTTTTTCTTCGGTGATGGTTTCGTTAATGTTCTGCATAACAGAGCCAAGTTTTATATTCATATCGGCAGTGAATTTTCTGCTGATTGCATTTTTTGCAAGCATGGTAACAAGACCAGCACCAATTCCCTTGTCAGAAACTTCGAATAAAGAAAGACCGGTGAGTTTTCTTCCTTCAGAGAAGAAATCATAAAGGTCTCTTGAAACTCCAAGGGCAGGCATAAACTTAAAGGCAAGGTCCCAGTCATCAACCATAGGAGAAAGGCGGGGGAAGAAGGTCTGCTGAATGTGCTTTGCAAGGCGAAGTTCTTCTTCAGATTTGTTTTTAGCCTTTTCGAGTTCTTCATTTGCGCTTGTAAGCTTTTTGTTGGATTCTGTTAATGCTTTTGTTTTTCCTTCAACTTCGTCTGTAAGGTGCTGGGTTAAGTATTCGGCCTGAGATTTTGCACTTGAAAAACGGCTTGCCAGAACAAAAAGCAAAGAAAGAATTACAAGCTGCCAGCCGTAAGAGGTGAAGTATGGAAGGGTGTAAGTCTGCATCCAGTCGTGAATAACAAGGTCCATAACTGCAGTAATAAGGAATGGTGAAAATCCAAGAAGTAAAGGAATAACATCCTTTTCTTTTTTTACGCAGTAAATAATCAAAAGAACAATAACGTAAGCCATTGGTGGTAAGAGCAGCCACTGAACATAAGTTCTCATACTTCTTAAAATTACATAATTTGGAGTAAAGAGAATTAAAACTAAAGGCGCTACAAGAAAGATAGTTCTTAAATAACTGATGATTTTATGGTCTTTGTGGTGCAGGTATTCGTTTACAAAGCTTGTAATCATGTAAGGAAGAATAAATGGCATTGCACTTGAAAAGATTTTCTGGAACCAGAGGAAGGAGGTTCCCCTTACAGGCATGCCCGGAATCTCCGGCAGGTAAAGAACAACCATGTAGATGATTGTAATAATGTTGATGATTGTAAAATAAAGGGCTTCCTTCTGCTTTTTATTTTTAAGCCATACCATAAAGTGGTAAATTGCAATAATGAGCATAAAGAAGGCAAAAAAGGCGTTAATCTGGCTGTTCCAGAAGCGTTCTGCCTGAGCAGATTTTTTTGCCAGCTCATGAAGTCCGATGTATGGACGCGAAACAATTGAGCCTTCGCCGTCAACGTAGATTTCTACCAGAAGCTCGTTTAAGCCATACTGGTCAATAATTGATTCCGGTATTTCGTAAAAGCGGGCTGTGTTCCAGGCTGTGAATTCGTAAGGTGGAAAAAATCCTTCGTGGCCAATTAAAGTGCCGTTCAGGTAAGTTCGGTCTGCTATGGTAATTCTTCCAAGATAGCAGGAAATGTCTTTGTCGCGAAGACCATCAGGTACAACAAAAGTTCTTCTAAGCCAGATGCTGCCTTTTTTTCCAGGCACCTTATTCTGAAGATTATCTAATTCTGAACCATAGAGTTTATGGAACTCTGCTTTTTCTTCAAAAGGATTCTGCAGCGAGTAATCCCATCCGACAGAAAGGTCTACAATCTGATCTTCTTGTCCATGATTGCAGCCGGTATAAATAAAGGTAAAGAAAAGCACAGTAAGAAAGAAAAGTTTTGAAAAGTGTTTCATAATCCCTCACTATGACGCCAAACACTAATAGGCGCACATTCTAACTGGAAGTTATACTATCATTTTAGAGGGATTATGTAAATTACGGCTATCTTACATCTATAGCGGGGCTGTGTTAAAGGTCAAAGTCAGACAATTTTTCTGAAAGCGCTTTTGTATTCAAAAGATTTTCTTCAGAACTGTCAGTAACCTGTCTTACAGAAGAGGAAATGCTTTCGACATTTTTAGTCATTATTCCCATAGAGTCTGTAATTTTTCTTGTAACTTCAGAAAGTACATTCATTTCTTTTACAACCTGATCGGCTCCTGTAAGCATTTCGGAAGAATTAGATTTTACAAGTACAGTAGTATCATTAATACTTTTCATGGCTTCAAGAACCTGTTTGTTACCTTCGTTCTGTTCTGTCATGGCATTTTTTACAACATTTTCCTGTGTTCTTACAGTCTGGGTAAGTTCATAAATTTCTTCAAACTGTTGTTTTACCTGAAGAATACTTTCAGAAATCTGGGCAATCAGGTCGGAAAGAGATTTCAGGCTTGCATCAATATTTTTACCCTGAGCACTGGACTGTTCGGCAAGTTTACGAATCTCGTCGGCAACAACACTAAAGCCGCTTCCTGCTTCGCCCGCATGTGCAGATTCAATGGCGGCGTTCATTGCAAGAAGGTTTGTCTGGCTTGCTATAGACTGTATGATTTTACTTGCCTCTAAAAGTCCGGAACTTTGCTGCTGAACTTCTTCTGCAACTCCTACGGCATGCTGAATTCTGCTACGGCCTTCCTCAGAGGCAGTTCCTAGTTTATCTACAGCGGTAGAGTTCTTTTCGAGAATCTGAGTAACCGAATTAATATTGGCAACCATCTGGTCTACGGCGGCAGAAGACTGTGATACGGCAGAAGCTTGAGATTCAATACTGTCATTTAAACTGCGTATATGTCCTACAATCTGATTTACAGATGCATTCGATTCTTCTACTCCTGCAGACTGATTATTCATTTCCTGGCGCACACTTTCTATATTCATAGAAATTTCATCAACGTTATGAATGGCAGAGTCCAGATTAGTTTTAAGTTCGCCGGCACTCTGGGTAGAAGTGTTAGATGATGAAAGCATTTCGCTTAAAAGACTTTTTGTAGTCTCCCGGAAAATATTAATATTATTTACAAGCTCACCAATTTCGCAGCGGCATTCAACCTTTAGAGAAGGAATCTGATAGTTTTTATTAGAAAGTTCTTCTGTATGTGCTTTTACCTCGTTTATACCTGCATTTATGTTACGAATTGTAAAGAAGGTGCTTGCAAGATTTGTAAGGGCAAAGGTAATGCCTATAGGCAGGATTTTTTTTACCATAAGGAATGTAGTTCCTTTTTCGAGGTTAGCAGGAACGGAAACAATGTGTTCAAATATAAGAACAAGAGAAGCGACGGCAAGAATGATTACGATACTTGTTCTCTGACTGAAAGACATAAGTTGAACTTCCCTATAATGTGGCAGCCAGGAAAGCGATTTATCAACATTTACCAGAAGCAGAACAAAGCCAATCATGGAAACGCCAAAGCAAAGACTCCACAGAAGGGTAAACCAGGAGGCAAAGGAGGCCCAGTTGTTGTCAAAGTTATGAAACTTAAGTCCCAGAGAATCGGCTCTGAGAATACAGCCAAGCGCCAGCAGGGCATAAAAACCAAGGACAAAGCCAATGTTTATATTGTACCAGTTTTTAAAGTAGAGGTTTGTTGAGCGGATAGATTTTTCGCTGCCATCGTAAGAGGCCCATTTTTTTCGAATCAAAAAATAAACAAGTATTGGAAATAAAATAAAGGCAAAAACTGCAATAATGTCTAAAAGCGGATCAAAAGCAAGAGTTTTATACTCATGAAAATCTACAGCCTCTGTAAACATGGCAACAGGGCCAAATAAAAGAACTGGCGAAACATAGCAGAAAAGAAGCCAGCCAAAAATACTCCATTTAAATTTTGTACGGTTTTCAAAAGTGTGTTCCATAGATAAACCCTCCAGGTTTTAATCTGTTGTATAGACAAGTCAAAGTAAATTATAAGGTCAAAAGTTTGTTTTCACAACAAAATTATAGTAGAGGAAGGGGGGTATATGTTGAATGAATCTACCTAGTTATGGTAAGGAATTCTTACCAGGTCTTCGCGGAAACGGATGTTTTCAATAGAGATGCTGGAAGGCGAAATGCCGTTTTTCCAGAGCACGTAAGATAAAGAAAACTGGTCTCGTTTACAAAAATCACGGATTAAAAGCCACCATTCTTCCATAATTGTTATGATCGCAGGATCATTGTGTTTTCGGAAGATGATGTTATTTTCGTTTAAGCCGTAATGAGCAGGAAAATTTTCAGCTTTTAAGAAATCTATAATCTTAATGCTTTCTGCTTTTGTCAGTTTCTTTAATTTAACTGCATATTTTGCTTCATCATAAATACAGTCATTTTTAAAATGCCTCTGAATTACAAGAGGGGAATCCATTTTTTCTATTTCTTTGTATACAAAAGAGGTGCGCAGAGCAATGTTTGAATCTATATAAATGCTGCTTTCGTATTCTGGAAACAAAATATGAGGATGAGTTTTATGCCAGCGGTTATTAAAGTGATTGTTCAGTTCGTTAAATACAAGAGGGCGAATCTGCCAGGCTCCGAACTGTTTCAAATCTATTAAGGACTGGTTATCTGTAAAGCAAACATAATCATAGGAAGGGTCTAAATATTCCTGTAACTGAATGTTGTCGTAATTTCCGGTAAGGCAGGTGTATACAACTCTGGAATTTTTACCCTTTGTTACAAGGTAATTCTGGTTTGCAGTCCATATTTTATATTCCTGAGGAAAAACCTTGTTTATTACAAAATTATAGATAGTCTTTTTTACAGTCTTTTTAATATTTTTAATTTTCATTTTGATTCATTCCCCTTTTTAGTTTTTAAGTGGAAAATCTTTTCTACTATTAGAATAACAAAATCTTTTGAATCTTTAAAATATGGCAGCTTAAAGAAAAAGAGCAGTAACAGAATTGCAGAAGAAATAAAAAGAATCAGGCCCTTTACAAAGAAAGTCAGCCAGTTAACAGGTAAAGCAAGTTTGTTTAATACAAAATAAGAAAGACCTGTAATTAAAACTGTTGCTAAAAAGTAATAAGCCAGAGGAAAAAGATAGTTTCTTAATTTTTTCTGAAAATACTTTTTAAAAAGAATACGTGGAATTAAGAAAATATTTGTTAGCCCCAGTGAAAGAATTGTAGAAATTATAATACCGGTCAGTCCAAGTAGCTTTCCTAAAATAATATTCAGGGTAAGGTTTATAATGATTTCTGCAATATATGCAGACTTTGCATACTGCCATAGCCCGTTGGCTCCAAAATAGCCTGCGGTAAAATCGCCTGCCTTAAGGGTATAAAAATGAATACAAATAAGAATGGTAATTATTGCAGAGAATAGATATTCTTTTCCAATCCATAAGCTAATAAAATCCGGATAAAGGCAGAAAAGACAAACAGAACATATACTGCAAATATACATGTAAATAAAATTAAACTTGGTAAAATCCTTGTGATTTTTTTCTATACTTTCTGTTGCAATGCTGTTACCAATGGAATTTCTTACCGATTCAGGAATAACTGCGAGAATGCCGATTAAACCGTTCATAACTGTAAGATAATTGTTATACATGGCAACATCTCTAAGGCCTATTAACCAGGAAATAATAATAATATCCAGAGAAGATTCCATAACAGAAGTAATTCTTTCTACAAGAATTCCTTTTACCTGTTCTTTTATACTTTTCTTTAATTCAGGAGAAATCATTCCTTTAGGTGTGTATTCTCCAAAATAACGTCGGGAAAAGAAATAAGTTATTAAATTGTTTAAAACTGTAGTAAGAGGAATAACAATTACATAACAATAATAATTCTTAAAAATTATAAGAAGCAGAAGCTGCACCAGATACAAAAAGAGTTTTGTAAGAATTGTAATTTTTGTGCCTATATCGTTTCTTTGAAAAGCATGAAAAATACAGCCTCTGTATGCAAAAAGAAAATAAGATACTACAGTATTAAAAAGATAAATGTAATATAAAATATATATATTAATATCGGAAGGAACTTCTCCTTTTATAAAATGAGATAAGAATGGAGAAATTGAAAGACCAAGAACTAAAATTGTAATGCCTACCGTTCTATAAATCTTTTTATAATAATTTAATATTGCACATACAAGTTCTTTGTTGTCTTCTGCAACAGGTTTATATAAGGAATAAACTATAGCGGTTCCAAAACCAAGTTCTGCCAGGGAAAGCACACTTAAAACTGATGTAAATAAACCGCTTAACCCAAGGTATTCTATTCCCAGTTGTTTTATAATTATGTTTCTTATTATAAAAGGGAATAAGAACATAATAAGCTTATATATAATATGCCACTTTGAATTTCTTAGAGAGTTCTGTGTCCTGTTCTGATTGTTTTTACTCATACTATTGTAATATAACTTCCTAATTTATAGTCCCATTCAACTGGTTCTATTTTATCAAATCCTGCTCCGTCAAAGAAGGTAAATTCGCCAAAATAAATATTATTTCCATTTGTAAATAAATCTACCCTTACGGAAGGAATCCCCTGGGAAAGCTTTTCTGCTATGGCTTTAAGTTCCGAAATATTTTCCGGCAGGGGAAGAGGTTTTTCGCTGTTGTTAAAACCCCAGTTAATTTTTACACTGTTATAGTTTTCGTCATAAAAGTCATAAACTGTATTGTCATGAGATTTATGATTATTTACATGCTCTTTACCATTGTCTATGTCAGAGGCTCTTAGAAGTAATTTTACCTTGCCGTCAAAACAGTAGAATTTATAGTCCTTAAGGTCTGAGCCGCTTTCATCTGTCATAAACTTTTCTGCAAAAAGACAGGGCTGAACTTTTTTGTAAGGCCATTCTCTGGAGGCCCAGAAAAAATTATGCTTAAGGTGTTCTTCTGCTTCTTTTTTGATCTGTTCATAGTTTGCACTATTTTTATTAATTATCCACACACCACCAGAATCGTGGTTTGTTTTTAAAACGAATTTTTCAGGCAGTTTATTAAAATCAATGTCTGAAAACTTTTCCCAGTGACCTAAAAGAGGAATTACATACTGGCTGCCTATTTTTTCTTCTACATAGAATTTAGCCTTATATTTATCTACCATATCAGAATATATTTTTTTTCTGTTATGAAGTTTAAGCCACTGGCATTTTTCGTTGTAACTTACAGGATGTTTTAAATCGAGTTTATAGCCGAGTTCTTTTTTGAATTTATATTTTAAATATAATGAGTCTGGTACGCATTTAATAATTGCACTTTTAATATTTAAAAATAATCTTGTCATAAGTCTATTTACACCTGTAAGTGAATTGAGTTCCTAAAGTAAAATTAAATCTGAGCATATCTTTACTATGATTGTATCTTTTAATTAAAAGTAGTCTGCGACAGTTCAGTTTGCGGCGAAGCTTAAAGGCTTCTTTGAATTCATGTATGTAAGAATCAACTGGAGCGATAAAAACTTTGTTTGGGAAAAGGTGCAAAAGATATTTTCTGAAAAAGATATCATCGCCATAGTAGCCGCAAAAATCTTCGTCATAGCCGTTAAGGTAAAAATAATTAGATTTTGAAAGAAAGAAAATATTTGGGTGAGGGGAATGCAGGTTTTCACTTCTGCCATCATCATAAAACTCAATCTGATTAAAGCAGAGTATATTGTCTTTTTCTGTTACTTTCATGCAGAAATCTATAGTTTCTTCCGGGAAGGTATGATCAATATCAGAAATTAAAAGTCTTTCACTTGAGGCAAAACAAACACCCAGGTTCTTAGCCCCGCCGGAATTCCATTTTATGTTTTCTTTTATATTTAAGACGCTGAAATTTAAATTAAATTCAGGCCAGTCAATTGTAAGTGGGGAACCGTCATTGACGATTATAATATTTAAGTTTTTTAAAATTTCCGGAGAATATGATTCATATAGTTTAATATTATTGAAGATTTTTGAAAGGCTTTCTTTATTTTCTACGTATACAGGGTAAATAAGAGAAAGTTTTTCAGCATCGCCCAAGGTGTATTGTGTTAGCGGCGGCATTTCCTTCATTTCTCTGCATTTGCCATAGATTTTTTTGTGTATATGTAATTTAAGTTTTTTTACCGGATTCATATTAGATTTCCATTTTACGGGTGTTCTTTATTTGAAAGTATATATTCAAGACTTTATACTGTCAAACCTTGATTGAAAAAGGCATTTATTAATGATATGGTGTTTTTATGACAGCAACAATAGTACTTTCAACCTATAATGGTGAAAAATTTATTACAGAGCAGCTGGATAGCCTGAGGTTGCAGACCCGCCCTGCCGATGAAGTATTAATTTCTGACGATTGTTCTACAGATTCAACTCCTCAAATTGTAAAGGACTATATTCAAAAATATAAACTTAGCGGCTGGCATTTTAAACAAAATGAACAAAATGCCGGATGGAAGAAAAATTTCTACAAACTGCTTCAGGAAGCTGACTGCGACCTTATTTTTTTATGCGACCAGGATGATATCTGGCATAAACAGAAGCTTGAGTTGATGATTTCTGCTTTTGAAAATCAGAATATAAATGTATTATGCTGCCGTCAGCTTCGACGTAAAGACGGAAATCTTTCTTTTTCAAATAAGAAAATAAATAAAGTGCGTCCTCATCACAGAAAATTTTCAGAAAACTTTTCTTATATAAACAGACCCGGCTGTACTTATGCTGTGCGCAGGGAATGGTTTAAGAGTATAGAACCCTGGTGGAAAGATACAATGCCTCATGATGCCCTTTTGTTCCGTAACGCCATGCTGGATGATTCTTTATACTTTATGCAAAAAGGCCTGATAATCCGCCGCATACACGAAAATAATGCCAGCATAGGGAAGGGTAAAGCAAAATATCAGATATATCTTCCATATTATGACGAGGTATGTAATTTACTTGAAGACCGTGTAAAAAATGACAGCAGGATAGAAAAAGCGCAAAAAAAACTGAAAAAAATTAATAAAGTAAGGCAGTGGACAAAGGCCCGCAGTCGAATGTACGAAAAACCTGGCCTTATAAATTATTTAAGACTTTGCCGTTATTACAGGTGTTATGTTCATATTGTGGCATTTATAAAAGAAATTAAAATTATAAAGGCGATGAAAAGTGCAAAATAAACCTTTCAATTTAAAAACGTAACTGTGTATATATTTAAGGAAAATCATGAATTTTATAAGTCTAATTTTACCTGTTTATAATGTTGAGAAATATCTTGAACGCTGTCTGAATAGTATCCTTTCACAAACCTATTCAAATTTTGAGTTAATAATAATTGATGATGGTTCTACAGATAGTTGTCCTCAAATCATTAATAAATATGAAAAAAACGATTCTCGAATTAAGGCTTTTAGACAGGAAAATAAAGGTTTATCCGCTGCGAGAAATGCAGGACTAAAAAAAGCTAAAGGTGAATATATTGGTTTTATTGATTCTGATGATTACATTTCAAAGTATTATTTAGAGTATTTGTTAAATGCACTTACAGCAAATAATGCAAGTATATCCTGCTGCACCTATGAAAGCGGAACAGAAGATAACTATTATCATGATGAAAAATACGAAGGTTTTGAAAATGATTTAGAAATCTATGATCACACAGGTGCCGGAAAAAATATGATGGAGTACAAGGGAATATTTGTGACCGTCTGGGCCAAACTTTACAAAAAAGAAGTTTTATCAATTTGTGATTTTCCCGAAGGTCGTTTTGGAGAAGACAATTTTACTACATGTCAATATCTATGGAATACTAAAAATTATACAGATAAAGTACTCCTTATAAGGAAAAAACTTTATTATTATTATTCTAATCCAACTTCCATTGTAAATACACCAAACAGAAAAAAAATCAATGATGATTTATGGGCAAAAAAAGAAAGAATAATTTTTTACAAAGATAAAAATGAAACAGAATTATGTCAGCTTGCCTACAATAATTTGGAAAACAGAATTTACTATTTCATGAAAAACTATCCTTCAAAACGAGGTTATTTCTTTTATTTTAAATATTTTTTCTACTGCTTAAAGAATAATTTTAGAATAAAAGCACTTTTAAAATTTCTGCTCATTTATATTTCTCCAGGATTTTTTAGACTCATAAAGAAGGTAGGGCACTAATTAAAATAAGAAGTTTATAACACTATTTTCTTTTGAAATATATTTTTAAAGGAATATAATGTATTTTATGAAAAGTGAAGCTAGAAAAATTGATGTTGTTTATACCTGGTGCGATGGTTCTGATCCGGAGTTTCAAAGAATTAAACAGGAAACTGCAAAAAAAGAGAATCTACAGATTACAGTCGCAAATGCTGATAAATACAGGTATCAGGATAATGACGAATTAAAGTATTCCCTAAGGTCAGTTGAAAAATATGCCCCCTGGGTTAATCATATTTATATAGTAACAAACAATCAGCGTCCAAAATGGCTTAAAGAAAATGAAAAAATAACCATTGTAGATCATAAAGAAATTATTCCCACAGAAAAATTACCAACTTTTAATTCGGTGTGTATAGAAAATTATCTGGTAAATATTCCGGGACTTTCAGATCTTTTTTTATATTTTAATGATGATATTTTTCTGAGTAAGAAAACAAGACCAGAAGATTTTTTTGATGGAGATAAACCGATTGTAAGGTTGAATGTTTTTTCAAAAGACTCTTGTAGAAAGCTTCTTTTCCAGTCATATATGCTGTCAGTTTTTACTTCTTACGGAACCGTTATAGAAAGAAATTCAATATATTTTCCATTATTAAAGCCGACACATGGCGTTGATGCATACTCTAAGAAATTGATTTTACAAATAAATAAAAAATATCCAAAAATAGAAGAGTTAAACACTACTCCTTTTAGAACAGAAAGATACTTTCAAAGAGTAATATACAGTTATGAAATGGCCTATGTTTTTAACTGTCCTTTAAAAATATATAATCTCTGTACTTCCAGATTTAACAGAGTGTTTTCCTTTTTGTTTGGTAAAAATCGTATCTTTTGTGTGGAACATCAGGACCGCGAAGAAAGAATAAAAAAAGCCATTCTTAAAATAAAATTATTTAAGCCAATCTGCTGCTGTTTTAATGAAGTTACTGATGGCAGAATAATGCTGCAGTTTTTGAACAAGGAATATCCTCTTAAAAGTGCTTTTGAAATTTAGCATAATGAATATTGAATGATTTATTTCTCATGTGCTAATATTTTTGCATGCAAAAAAGTGCTTATAAGGTTTCAGTTTTAATTCCTGTTTACAAAGTAGAAAATTATATAGAAAAGTGTGCAAGATCTCTTTTTAATAATACAATTGCCTCGGACTGTGAATTCATTTTTACTAATGATTGTACGCCGGATTCTTCAATGGAAATTCTTTCAGCAGTTATTAAGGACTTTCCGGAATTACAGGACAATATAAAAATCATTAATCACGAAAAGAATATGGGGATTTCGTTAACCCGTAACGAAGGTTTTGAGCTTGCATGCGGTGAGTATCTTATTTGTACAGACAGTGATGATTATGTAGAACCAGATTATCTTGAAGCTTTGTACACAGAAGCAAAAAAAGGTGATTACGACCTGGTTGGCTGCGATTTTTATATGACACCCGATTACAATTCAGCAAATACACAGTCTGAAGAAAAAATTATTAAAAGGCAGCCTTTAAGCAGAAATCCAGAAACTTGTATTATAGATTTATTCGAAGATAGAATAAGTGCCTATGCATGGAATAAACTTATAAAGACAGAAGTCTTAAAAAAAGGGAATATACAGTTTGTTGATGAATTGTATTGTACAGAAGATGTCCCTTTTATAACTGAGTTATTTTCATACAAACCTTCGATTTCTTATCTTTCAAGGCCTTTATATAATTATATAAAAAGAGATACTTCCTGTACAAATGGAAGGTTTACCTTAAAGAAAACAAATAATGTTCTTTTAATGGTTACCTATTTGGAAAAAATTCTGAAGAATAACAGCATGGACTGGGCTTATGCTTCCTACGATTATCTTGTTTGCAGGTTAAAATATCTTTTTTTAATGAATGGAACTAACCTTGCGCAAAAAAATATTCTGAATATGAAAAAAGAAGTAAATGCATATGCTGATAAAATTACAATTAAACCTTTTTATAAAGGCATAATAAAAATATCAAACTTTTCATCTTCCCTTGCTTATACTATTTTGCATGCTTTCTTTCTTTTAAAGTGCATGCTTGGTAGAATAGATTATAAAAAATATATAGAGAAAAAAAATGAATAACAAAGACAAACATATAGTCCTATAAGTCCAAACTGGATGCTTGATACCTTTGTGCCATTTACAAAGGAGATTTTCCTCAGGAAGCATATGCTGTGGAAGAAGGATTTTTACGTTCACTTGTATGATTTAAAATTTCTTTTGTGCTACAATTAAGCGGGAGTTTTAAAAAATGAATGACAACAAAAAACATATAGTCTTATGTATAACTCCAGCATGGATTATGCAGGCATGTGTATTAATTACATCAATTTTATATTTTAATAAGGAAGAGTTTACTTTTCATATAGTTGGTAAAGGTTTTTCAAGCGAAGATATTGCAAAGATTCAAAAGTATGCAAAAACTTGTACTATTGAATACCATGATATGTCTAAGCTTGATACTTCAAAATTGGTAATTCGTCCGGAAGATCATGTTACGGTTGAAGCCTATTTTAGATTTTTTATTTCAGAACTTTTAGATAAAAATATAGATAAATGCTTGTATCTTGATTCAGATATTATTTGTACAGGTAATTTTGAAGAATTATTTAAAAGAGATATATCAGACTATGCCTTAGGTATGGTTTATGATACAAATTATTCAGATATAAGATTCTTTAATCGCCTTCAGTACGATATGAAATATGGTTACTTTAATTCTGGTGTTTGTCTTATAAATCTTGATTACTGGCGAGAGAATAAAATTCCAGAAAAGTTATTTGATTATGTTGCAAACTATCCTGAACGCTGTTGGTTCCATGATCAGGATGCAATTAATTATGTATGCCATTCAAAAATACTTCCATTGCCGGTTTCTTACAATGTACAGAAACATTTCTGGTGGATTTATTACTGGAAGAATCATAAAACTTATAAAAAAAGTGTTCCAAACTGGGATTATATCGAAAGAGCAAAATTTGATGATATAGAAGCTGGCTGCAATAATCCGGTTTTTGTTCATTTTACCTGCATACAAAAACCCTGGAAACTTGATACTTTTGTTCCTTTTACAAAGGTATGGAGATACTTTCTTGATACAACAGATTTTAAGCTGCCATTTCAATTAAAGCTTAGAATTAAGATGTTCATAAAGAAAATAATCAAAAGGCCATTTGATAATAAATATCCTCCAGAGGCCTATGCTGTGGAAGAAAAGGTCTTGAAAAAACTTGCTTGAATAGGTGTGGAAAATGTATAAAGTCTCTGTTTTAATTCCAATATACAATGTAGAAGATTATATAGAACGCTGTCTTGTTTCGGTTTTTGAAAACACCATAATAAATGACTGTGAAGTTGTCTTGTTAAACGACAAAACTCCTGACAATTCTTTTGAACTTGCAAAAGAAATTGTTTCAAGATACCCGCAGATAAAGAATAATGTAAAATTCCTGGAACACAAAGAAAATACAGGAATTGCACAGGGAAGAAATGATTTATTACAGGCTGCCAGCGGCGAATATTTTATATTTGTAGACAGTGATGACTATATCGAAAAGAATTATCTGGAAGCACTATATACTTCTGCAAAATCTAATGATGCAGATGTTGTTGAATGCGATTATTATACTCATGATTTTAACAGAAATATTTTAAAATGTTTTTGTGGTGTAAAATCTTCTGCTTTTGATTCAATTATTGCAAAATTAAAAGGTGAAAATACAGCTTATCTTACAGTAAAACTGATAAAAACATCTATAATAAAAACACATAATCTTAAATTTATTTCAGGTATGAATTTATGTGAAGATGAATATTTTACTTATTGTATTTATTGTCATGCAAAAGAAATAAATTATGTTCCTCAGTTTTTGTATCACTATGTATTAAATAAAAAATCAATTACACGAACTTTGTTTGATGACTATAAAATAAAAAGTGTGTTAGATTGTATTAATTTTTCATCTGAATTGTTGTTAAAATTTTATGATAATGATGAAATAAAACAATGGATTTCATTTAGGAAAATGGACAGAAAGAGATATCTGTTATTTAATACAACTAGAAGTAAGCAGAAAAATTTAAGGACTTTGTGGCAGGACCAGTGTGAGATTTTAAACAAAATGAAAATTAATCCTGTTACAAAAACTATTCTTAGGGGAAAAAGTATTCTGTTTTTTAATTTGTACTTGTTTATAATCATGATGTTAAAAAGAATAAAGAATAGAAATTTTACAATGAAAGATTATCTAAAATAGGAGTTTATATGACACATGCAATAATTATAGCCGGTGGAAGCGGGCATAGAATGGGACAGGATATCCCTAAACAGTTTATTAATGTTTATGATAAACCTGTTTTGATTTATACCCTGGAAGGTTTTCAGAAGCACCCTTTAGTCGATGAGATTACTGTAGTTTGTATTGATGGCTGGCATGATGTTGTTAGTGCCTATGCTAAACAGTTTGGAATTACAAAACTTACAAATATTGTTTCTGGAGGAGAAACCGGCCAGGAATCAATAAGAAACGGAGTTTTTTCACTGGAAGGAAAATGCCAGCCATCTGATATAGTTATTATTCATGATGGAATTCGTCCTCTTGTTGATGGTGAGGTTCTTACAGATGTCATTAAAACTGCTCAAAAATATGGTAATGCAGTTACATCTATGCCATATAATGAACAGATTTTTATTGTAGACGAAAATGATGAAAACACTACCACAAAATATGTAAAAAGAGAAACAATTCGCAGGGTTTCCACACCTCAGGCATATTCTTTTGAAAAATTGTTATGGGGTTACAAAAAAGCCTTTGAAGAAAAAATAGGAATTTATGGTTCTTCATATACAAATACAATGATGGTCGATTTAGGCGAGAAACTTCACTTTGCCTGTGGCTCAGACAAAAATATCAAATTAACCACAAAAGATGATTTGGAGTTATTTAAAGCTTATTTAAAATCTGATAAGGATAACTGGCTAAAATGACCGATAGCAAAGAACTTCTCTGCAATTCAAAATATTTAATATCGCTCGAGACTATCCTTTCAGACAATCTTCCCTGGAAAGAATTACAGGATAAAAGTTTTGTAATTGCAGGTAGTTCAGGGCTTATAGGTTCCTGTTTAATTGACAGTCTTATGTTCCTGCAAAAGCAGACTGGCATAAGTTTTAAGATTTTTGCCTTGGGAAGAAATCTGTCAAAGCTGCAAAAAAGATTTTCTGCATATAAAGACAATAAGAATCTTAAACTGATTGAGCAGGATGTGTTAAACACAATTGTTATTGATAGCGAATGTAAAAATGTTGATTACATAATTCATCTTGCCAGCAATACTCATCCAGTAGATTATGCTACAAAGCCTGTTGATACCATACTTGCAAATATTGAAGGAACAAAAAATCTGCTGGATTTTGCCCGTAGTCATAATAATAAAAGATTTATTTATGCTTCGTCCGTAGAAATCTATGGTGAAAACCGGGGAGATGTGGGCGCTTTTAAAGAAGACTATTGCGGTTATATAAACTGCAACACTTTACGGGCCGGTTATCCCGAAGGAAAAAGAGCAGGGGAGGCTTTGTGTCAGGCTTATATAAAAGAACATAACATAGATATTGTAATTCCCCGTTTTTGCAGAATATATGGTCCAACTATGCTTATGTCAGATACAAAAGCACTTTCTCAATTTATAAAAAATTCATTGAATGGCGAAGATATTGTATTAAAATCGGAAGGAAAACAGTTTTTCTCCTACCTCGATGTATATGATGCTGTTTCTTCTATTTTTTATTGCCTCTTTTATGGAGAAAGGGGAGAAGCTTATAATGTTTCTGACAAAGCCTCTGATATTACCCTAAGGGATCTTGCCCAACTTATTGCAAAGGCGAATAATACATCTGTTGTTTTTGAATTACCTTCTGAAATTGAAAAAACAGGTTTTTCAAAAGCAACAAAAGCTATTCTGGATTCTGCTAAACTGCAGAAGTTAGGCTGGAATGCAAAACTCACAATCGAAGATGGATTAAAAGAAACAATTTCTATATTAAAGGATTTAAATCGATAATAACGAGGTTATATGAAACAATTAAATATACAAGAAATCAAACAAACTGAATTAAATATTCTTATTGCTTTCGACAAATATTGCCGCGAAAACAATCTTACATATTTTCTCTGCGGAGGAACTTTGCTGGGGGCAATCCGTCACAAGGGCTTTATTCCCTGGGATGATGACATTGACGTTTTTATGCCTCGTCCAGATTTTGAAAAGTTTGTTTCTTTAACCGGCTATAATCCTATTGCACCGGAATACGACACAAGTTTTTACCGCGACACCAAACTTGTAGCAGATTATCCCTTTGTAAAGGTTATTGATAACAGAACAAAGGTAATTGAAAAAACAAAACTCGAAGAAAAATGTACTGGTATATGGGTAGATGTTTTTCCGATTGATGGTTTTTCTAACAGCCGCTTTATAAATAAACTCTTTTGCACCCGTAAACTTTTCTGGAAAAAACTCTGCTTTACCTATTCAGATGACCTTTCTAAAGTTACAGATGTAAAAAAGAAAATTGGAAAAGCACTGGTACTGCCATTTTTAAAATTGATGGGCCAGAAAAGACTTTTTAATAAACACGACAGAATCTGCCGCAAGTACGATTACGAAAAATCAACAATTGTAGGCTGTACAGTCTGGGGGTATAAGATCAGGGAAGCTATACCAAAGGATTCTTTATTTCCTCCTTCAAAAGTCTTGTTTGAAGGTTATGAGTTCCTGGCCCCTGCAAAACCAGAAGTTTACCTTACTTCTATATATGGGGACTTTATGCAGCTTCCTCCTGAAGAAAAACGCATAAATCACGAAATGCTGGCATATCAATTATAATTGCAGGAAAACATATGAATTACCTTACCCTGAAAAAATTAAATCATATTTCTCTTATACTTTCCAAGTGTTTTTATAAAGTGGGATGTTTTACTCCTGGCCGCTGGCCTGGATATTTTCGTCAGAAACGCACTCTTCCTTTCCTTGAACAAATTGGTCTGGAACTTTTAGATAAAGACTATACCTATGAAGGAAAGCCTCTGCCGGTAGAAGAACTTCCAGTCTTTTTTATGTGGTTTCAGGGAGAAAATAATTTGCCTGAAGTTATTCAAAAATGTCTGGACTCTATTCGGAAGAATATGCCCGGTCGTAAAGTTTTAATTATTACCCGGAAAAATATTACTCAGTATGCAGATATTCCGGATTATATTCTGCAAAAAGTTGATGATGGTTCAATTACAAAAACCTTTTTTTCTGATATAGCCCGGGCAGCTCTTCTGTATAAAAACGGCGGAACCTGGGCCGATGCAGCAATTTATCTTTCAAAAGAAATTCCTTTGGAATACTGCGAAAAAAATTATTATTGTCCTGCAGGTATTTATTCAGAGCATAAAAAAGATTTCAGATATCTTTTTAACGGCACAAAAGGCTGGAATGTAAGTTTTCAGGGAACAAATCAGAAAGGTTTTCCTTTGTATGATTTTTTATTCCATTATTATTGTAAATACTTTTCAGAATATAATACTCATGTTGATTATTTTATGAATGATTTTATGATGTCTCTTTTCTGCAGGCATAATAAACAGTTTAGAGAACTGCTTGAAAATCAAACAGAAAATAATCAGAGAGAATTTGATCTTGCATTGATGATGAACAAAACTTTGAATACTAAAACTCAGAATAAACTGGAGAAACTTTTATCAGAAAATTTTATCCACAAACTTACATATAGAAAAAACTGGCGTCCTGAAATAAATGGAAAAAAGACAGTTTATTCGCTTATAATATAAAATAGATAAAGCCTTTTTACACAAATTTCTTTTCATTAGCCAAAGGGGACTTTTAATATGAACATAAAACTTTTAGTTGCAGCACACAAAAAATATCAGATGCCCGAAGATGCCATGTATCTTCCTCTTCACGTTGGAGCAGAAGGCAAAAGTCCAATAGAAGGTTTTACCCCGGATAATACAGGGGATAATATTTCTTCAAAAAATCCTTACTACTGCGAGCTTACCGGCCTTTACTGGGCATGGAAAAATCTTGATGCAGACTACATTGGTCTCTGCCATTACCGCCGCTATTTTTCTGCCTGTAAAAAAGTTCCCAAAACAGAAGCAGAAAAGTTTAAGGTAGTGCTTACCGGGGAGCAGGCAGAGGGACTTCTTTCGAACGCAGACATCATCCTTCCAAAAAAACGCAATTACTATATTGAAACCATTTACAATCACTATAAACACACAATGTACATAGAACCTCTTGATATTACAGGGGATGTTCTTCGCGAAAAATATCCTGAATATGTAAAAGAGTTTGAAGGCCTTAAGCATACAAGGAAAATGCACGCCTTTAATATGTTCATTATGAAAAAGGAACTTCTTGACCAGTACTGCAGCTGGCTTTTTGACGTTCTTGGCGAAGTTGAAAAGAGGGTAGATTCTTCCCAGTATTCAGATTTTCATAAGCGCTTTTTTGGCCGAATCTCAGAGCGTCTTTTAGATGTATGGATTCGTACCAACAAGCTTTCTTATGCAGAAGTTCCTGTAATAGATATGCAGAATATTAACTGGCCTAATAAAATTAAGTCTTTCCTTGTTGCAAAGTTTACCGGTAAGCGCTACGAAAAGAGTTTTTAGTTTTATTTTGAGAACCTTTCTTCCCAGTCCCAGCTTATAGGAAGATAAAAATCGCTGTCTTCATCTGTTTCGAATTTTTCGTATTCGGTAGACCAGGTTTCTACGTGAATCTGCTTTGAGTTAAAATCAAAGTTCATAAGACGAAGCCAGCCGTCTCCACACCAGCGTTTCTTGCCCTTGTATTCAGGGTAGCGGTCCTCGATTATATGATTTCTGGTCTGAAAATCCGAAAGCAGGGTGTAAACAGGGTAGCCTGCCTCGTTTGTGTCAATCCTGCTGTTTTCGCTGTTATCGCCGCTTGAAGCGTGTGCGCACAATACCATAAAAATATTTTTGTTTTTTAGAATAAAGTTTTCGTGAATCTCTTTTGGAGCAAGTCCGTCTTCCCTGTAATGGCGGCCAAGAAATCTTCCCTGACCACTTTCGTCATCGGAAACATCAAGGTAAGAGTGGGTTGCAACAATTACAGGAAGATCTGGATGAGAATCAATAACAGACTGGGCCCAGGCAAGAGTTGCGGCAGAAGGTTCAACTTCAAAACCGATAACCAGGAACTGGCGGCCGGCACCTTCAAAAATAATCCAGTTGTTAAGCCCGTTTTCTGAAGAGCCTCCGTACCATTCTTTATCTTTATAATATTTTGAGTTGGCTCCAAAGTACTTGTTGAACATCTTAGAGCCCTTAAGCCAGTCGGCCCTGCCTGCAATCATCTTATAGTGATTATCGTAATCGTGGTTACCAATAACAGAAATTAAAGGAATCTGGCCGTCCAAGTAAGAAAGAGCTTCGTCAGCCTTTTTCCATTCGTATTTAAACCAGGAACCTTCGTTTACAAAATCTCCAAGGTGAATGGCGCAGGCAAAATCGCCTCCATTTTTTACAGAGTTCTGTGCAATAAAAGCCATCTGTCTGTTATTCATTAAATACTGGTTGCAGGGAAAGGATTTTTTATGTTCAGTCTGGGCAAAAAAATCTACATAGCCCTGAGTGTCCGGAATGGCAATGAGGGTAAAGGAATTTGTCCCCGGCTGGCGGAATTTTTCGCTTTTAGAAGCGGCTGGAGTAAGATTTTTTGCGGCCTCCGGGGAAGTTACAGCGCCAGAGCTGGAGTCAGATATGTTTTTTGAAGAATTACAGCCTGCAAAAATTATAAGTGCAGAAAATAAGATAAGAGATAAGTTTAAGTTTTTCATAAGTTAAGTTTAAATCCCAAAGAAAATTTTAGCAATAAAAAAACATTGAAGAGTCCTTTTCTGGCGCTTTAAAAACTGCTCGCAAATTTCTCCTTTCCTTTAATGATGTAGATTTTCTTTCTCTTAAGTGTTATCTTTTTTTTATGAAATACGATTACTTAGTTGTTGGTGCCGGGCTTTTTGGTGCCACTTTTGCATACGAAGCTTGTAAAAAAGGAAAAAAATGCCTTGTTATAGATAAAAGGCCTCATATTGGGGGGAACATTTATACCGAGAATATCGAAGGTATAAACGTTCATAAGTACGGGGCACACATTTTTCATACCAGCGATAAAGAAATCTGGGACTATGTAAATTCTTTTGCAGACTTCAACCGCTATACAAACTCGCCGGTTGCCCGCTACAAGAATGAAACTTACAATCTGCCTTTCAATATGAATACCTTCTCTAAGCTTTGGCCGGAGGTTTTTACGCCGGACCAGGCAAAGGCAAAAATTGCAGAAGAACTGGCCGGAGTTCAGATTGAAGAGCCAAAGAATCTTGAAGAGCAGGCTATAAAACTTGTAGGAAAAACAATCTACGAAAAACTTGTAAAAGGCTATACCGAAAAACAGTGGGGCATGAAGGCTACCGAGCTTCCTCCTTTTATTATCAAGCGACTTCCGGTCCGCTTTACCTACGACAACAACTACTTCAATGATTTGTATCAGGGAATCCCAATTGGCGGCTATACACAGATTATAGAAAAGATGCTCGCAGGTTCAGACCTTCGCCTTAATTGTGATTATTTTGAAAACCGTGCAGAACTTGATTCCCTTGCAGAAAAAATCATTTTTACCGGACCAGTTGACCGCTATTATGATTACAAGTTCGGCCCCCTTGAATACCGTTCAGTTCGCTTTGAAACAGAAATCCTGGATACAGATAACTTTCAGGGAAACGCCGTTGTAAATTACACTGAATACGAAGTGCCTTACACCAGAATCATAGAGCATAAACATTTTGAGTTTGGAAATCAGAGTAAAACGGTAATCAGCCGCGAA